>Ga0160502_100165_pt1 | contig 78907 bp, 56 predicted proteins | sample DIDnMG_14_FD_108237 | JGI IMG/M metagenome (GOLD analysis project Ga0160502, IMG submission 108237) | Enriched soil microbial communities from UW Madison campus, WI, USA - DID2933_E24_Xylan MG | ecosystem: Environmental > Terrestrial > Soil > Unclassified | place: USA: Madison, Wisconsin... | reverse complement strand
TTTCGCCCCATGCTGCGTTGCTTTTTCTTGACGTACCCCCGGTACGCCTGCGAAAAAGCGCCTTGCCTGGAACGAAAATTCGGCCAGATCTGTTCCGTTCAGAGTGTTCAGACACGCCCTAGTGTAGCAAGCAAGGCGCCCTTGAACGGGTGCTTGAGGACTAACCGGCCTGTATGCTGTTTAATCTTCAAGCACCCGTTCATAAGGGTTTAAATAAAAGGAGGCATTTATTCAATGGCAGTTAATATGTTCTATGAAAAAGATGCAGACCAAAGCGTTCTGCAAGGCAAGACAATCGCAGTTATCGGTTACGGCAGCCAAGGACACGCACAAGCGCAAAACCTGCGTGACAGCGGTCTGAAGGTTGTTATCGGCCTTCGTCCAGGCAAATCCGCTGAAAAAGCAAAAAATGATGGCTTCGAAGTGCTGACTGTAGCTGAAGCGACTAAAGTAGCTGACGTTGTGCAAATCCTGATGCCGGATGAGACACAAGCTAAAGTATACAACGAAGAGATTGCTCCAAACCTGAAAAAAGGCGCAGCGCTGCTGTTCTCCCACGGCTTCAACGTACACTTTGGTCAAATCGTGCCTAATGCAGACACGGACGTGCTGCTGGTAGCTCCTAAGTCCCCTGGACATATGGTGCGCCGCACTTACGTTGAGGGCTTCGGCGTGCCTGGCCTGATCGCGATTGAGCAAGACGCTACAGGCAACGCTCAAGCGATTGGCTTGGCATATGCCAAAGGCATCGGCTGTACTCGTGCAGGCGTTATCGAAACGTCCTTCCGCGAAGAGACCGAGACAGATCTGTTCGGCGAGCAGGCTGTTCTGTGCGGCGGTACTTCCGCACTGGTTAAAGCTGGCTTCGAAACACTGGTTGAAGCAGGCTATGCGCCTGAGATGGCTTACTTCGAGTGCTTGCATGAGCTGAAGCTGATCGTTGACCTGATGTATGAAGGCGGCCTGGCTTCCATGCGCGATTCCATCAGCAACACGGCTGAGTTCGGCGACTATGTAACCGGTCCTCGCGTAGTGACTGAAGAGACGAAGAAAGAAATGAAGCGTGTGCTGGAAGACATTCAATCCGGTCGTTTCGCTCGTGACTTTATCCTGGAGAACCAATCCAACCGTGCTACACTGACAGCTACACGTCGCCGTGAAGCTGAGCATCCAATTGAGCAAGTGGGCTCCCAATTGCGCGAGCTGATGCACTGGATCAAGAAGTAAGCTGACTGCAAGCGGGTCAGTATACCATAGGTAAGCATGCTGCGTCCCGGACAGCCTGTGCCGCTCCCCTCTCGCAAGAGCAGGGCAGTATTGGCTCGCGCGTCCGGGATGCTTGTGCTTTGCCGCCAAGTAGCGTCAGTGGCAGCTTGTGGCGGAGGCTATAAGCATTGCCTATAAAAAATATAGCTTTTATATCTTTGTCATTGACGACGTTTTATGTTACAACTGAAATTAGCTATGTCTAGTTGAAGCAACTATAGAAGCAACTATAATTGAAGGAGTTGTCCATAATCATGTCAGAGGTTAAAAAAATCGCCGTCATCGCAGGCGACGGCATCGGGCCTGAGGTTGTAGGCGAGGCCATTAAAGTCATGAAGAAAACAGAAGAGCTGTTTGGCCTTCGTTTTGAATTTGAGCACGGTCTGTTTGGCGGCATCGCCATCGACGAGAAGGGCACACCGCTGCCGCAGGAGACACTGGAAATCTGCCAACGCGCAGACGCTGTGCTGCTTGGAGCGGTAGGCGGGCCGAAATGGGACAACAACTCGAAGGAGCTGCGTCCAGAGACAGGACTGCTCGGCATCCGCAAGGCACTGGGACTATTCTCCAATATTCGTCCTGCCAATGTATTTGACTGCTTGAAGGAAGCCTCCACCCTGAAGCCTGAGGTGCTCGAAGGTACGGATCTGATCGTCGTGCGCGAGCTGACTGGCGGCATCTACTTCGGCGAGAAATTCCGTCGTGAGGGCGCTAATGGCGAGGAAGCTGTAGATACATGTGTATACAACGTTAACGAAGTCGAGCGCATCGTGCGTCAGGCGTTCGAGATCGCGCAGAAGCGCAGCAAGCGTCTGGCTTCTGTCGACAAGGCGAACGTGCTGGAGACCTCCCGCCTGTGGCGTGAAGTCGTGAACCGGATCGCGCCGGAATACCCGGATGTAGAGCTGGAGCATGTACTGGTAGACAATTGTGCGATGCAGCTTCTGCGTCGTCCGTCGAGCTTCGATGTCATCGTCACCGAGAACATGTTCGGCGACATCCTGAGCGACGAGGCAGCGATGCTTACAGGCTCGATCGGCATGCTGTCGTCCGCTTCGCTGGGCGAAGGCAGCTTCGGCCTGTACGAGCCGGTGCACGGCTCTGCGCCTGACATTGCTGGACAAGGCATCTCTAACCCGATCGCGACGATTCTGTCTGTAGCGCTCATGTACCGTCTGACCTTCGGCTACGACGCAGCAGCGCAAGCGATTGAGGATGCAGTGAAGGAAGTGCTGGATGCGGGTCATCGTACTGGCGACATCGCCGTCGACAAGAGCAGAGCGATCGGTACCGAAGAGATGGGTAATCTGATCGTGGCGGCACTCAAAAAAGCGTAAGGCACTCACGAGAATCCGGCAAAATAGGGGTGGTCTGTTTGCATTGCAAGCAGCTCCCGCCCGCCCTTTTGCCGGATTTATTTGATATAGACAGGCAAAGCGGGCTCTCTTAATTATTTATAATAATTATAAAAAAGTAATAGTTTTAATATTGACTTTATTGTTATTAAGTGATACGATTTAACTCGTAGGTCACCCGTGCTAGGGGACAAAAAATTACTTATGAACGCTGAAGCGTCAAGGAGGGTATTAATCATGGCAGAACGTTTGGTAGGCAAGCAAGCCCCTGATTTTACAATGGAGACCGCTCTTGGAAACGGTGAAGGCTTCGGAACAGCATCCTTGTCCGATTACAAAGGCAAATGGCTTATTCTGTTCTTCTATCCTTTGGACTTCACGTTTGTATGCCCAACTGAGATTACCGCGCTGAGCTTGGCAGCGGAAGAATTCAAGAAGCTGAACACTGAAGTACTGGGGGTAAGTGTGGACAGCAAGCATAGCCACCGCGCTTGGATCAATACAGCAGTAGAAGACAATGGCCTCGGCAAACTGGCATTCCCGCTGGCTGCTGACCTGACGAAGTCCGTTGCTCGCGACTATGGCGTCCTGATCGAAGAAGAAGGCATCGCGCTGCGCGGCCTGTTCATCATCGATCCAGAAGGCGAACTGAAATACCAAGTGGTCAACCACAATGACGTAGGCCGCAGTGTGGAAGAAACCTTGCGCGTGCTGCAAGCACTGCAATCCGGCGGTCTGTGCCCAATGAACTGGAAACCAGGAGACAAGCATCTGCAAGCGAAATAAGCCTTACGCATACAACTTGTCCGACATAACGGCTATGCCTTCTTCGATGAAGGCAAGCCGTTTTTTAATATAGTTTTCATTGTCCGCAGGTAGCCATAGAGCTGGCTGCTCGGAGTCATGGCCGACTTGCCGCCCGGACAACTGGAGTGAAAAGAAGGAATTGGCAATCAGCAGCGCGAATAAGGATGAGGTAAGCTATTATTCTTAATTGGAGTCGGCTGCTCACAGGGGCTGCCCCCTAGTGAAGGTCGCACTGTAGGAGGGGTTGACATGAGCTTTTGCTGCGGCGCGAGTATGATTGGAACCAAGGGCACGCTCAAGCATTACCGCACGCATATCCACAATGTGCCGATATTGTTTTGTCCGGTATGCCATCGGGTGGACGTTCACTACTTAATTGAGAATGAATATGAAATCTTGGCAGAATATGCTCATGGAGACGGTGCTTCCGAGGTCGACTTTCATGATTATGTCGAGAAGGAAGGCATTGCCCTTCTGGAAAATTGCGTGAATCATGAAAATGAGGAGCCGCTGGAGGTCGTTCATAATCAGATCGACATGGCGCTTGATCTGCTCAGCTTCGCCAAGCAGGTCGGCGACGAGGAATGGCAGCAGCAGTTAAAGCGCAGGCTCGGTGTGCTGAACCAGCGGCGCAACAAGTTAAATAAGCGGAGAGCCTCCGAAGGATATTGCTGATCGATCTTACCTTCCTAGAGCGTGTCTTCACCTTCGACAGGAGCCAATTCGGCCCAATTATCGTTCCAGGCAAGCGGCATTTCCTTGCAGACGCACCGTGGGTAGGGTCAAGAGGAATAACGCAACATGAGACGGTAAGACGGCGAACGCTGCCCTTGAGCGGGCTTGAAGATACGCTCTAGCCATTTTTTGAATGCGTTTTAATAAGCTTGTACTCGCCGTATATATTCGACAATATCTCTCATTGACACTGACTCCCTGTCTAACTAGAATATTATTGAAAAATGTGCAAGTTCAGTGGTCTGTTCTTGCTGCCGGGGGAGGGAAGACGATGCAGACGATTCGAAAACGTTATTTCCCGGCGCTTGCGGAATTTGTTCGCAGCGGAAGTGAGGTCTCACTATTCCAGGCTACCGAGATTGGCAGACAATTACACGGAGTACACCCCGAGGAGATTATTAAGGTTCACGAAGAGACGCTCAGGGTGATTGCTGCAAATATGGAATCCGAGGAAGCGCTCAGGCTGTACAACCAATCTTTTATATTTTTGACGGAGCTGCTGGTGGCGTACCGGTTCCGGGCACAGCCCGGCGATTCAAGGGAATTCAACATGATGAAGGAGCTGCTCTACAACTCGAATCGGTCGACAGAACATGTCAAAAATAAATATGAAAATGTACTTCAGCATATGGATAGCGGCATCGCCATTTTTGATAGCGAGGGCATGCTGTCATTTGTGAATCTGCAGATGGCCAAGCTGATGGAGGTTCCCCGCAAGACACTGCTCGGTTGCGATATTATGGGTATCGTAACACATCCTCAACTCAAGCACTCTACGAGACGAATGATAATCCAGCTCTTTAAGGAAATTGTCAGGCGCCGCCTGCGCTATTATGAAATGCAGGACAGCGGAGGTCGCCATCTGCTGATAACGGTCACATACGGCGATCAGTTGGACGGAGACTACCTGGTTAGCATCAAGGATGTATCCGAATACAAGCTCATTGAGCAGACGGCGTATCAGAATGACAAGCTGGCCATGCTCGGCAAAATCTCGGCAGCCATCGCCCATGAGATTCGCAATCCACTGACCTCGATTCGCGGCTTCATCCAACTGCTAGGCCCACATCTGATGCAGCTTGGCAAGGAGGAATATGCGCGCATTATTCTGACCGAGATTGACCGCGCCAACGAGATCATTAACGAGTTTCTTAATTCCTCCAAGCCGACGGCGCCGATGAAGCAGAGAGTGCCGATTATTTCACTGATCAAGGAGGTCGTCCTGCTAACGGAGAGCGAAGCGTTGATGAAGGGATGCACGCTCCATCTGGAGTCTTACGGGGAGCCGCTGGAGGTATCCATTGATGTCAAGCAGGTCAAGCAGGTCATATTGAACATGATGAAGAACGCGCTCGATGCCATCTCAGAGCTGGGCGAGCAACGTAAAGGGCGAATCGATCTGATCGTCCGCGAGGAGAAGCAGCATGCCGTCATTACGATCCGGGATAATGGCAAGGGGATGGATCGCAATACAATGACGCGCATGTTCGATCCGTTCTTTACGACCAAGGCGGATGGTACAGGGCTGGGTTTGTCCGTCAGTTATCGCATTATCCGCAATCATGGCGGTTATATCAAGCTGGACAGCGAGATGGGACAGGGGACAGAATTCAATATCTATTTGCCATCCTTCGCATAAACGATTAGAATCGGAAATGAGGGATTAGGTTAACTAGATGCAAGGCTCGGTCACTGCCCCAGAGCAGAGAGGCTGGCCAGAATGAAGGAGATGAATAGAGTGACTACTTTTACATATACCGATTCCATCAGCCAGACCAAGGCTGATCTGATTGTCGTCTTCGTAACGCCGTCCGATCTCAAGCAGGCTGGCGTTGATACAGCACCGCTCGTCCATCCGGCAGTTGACGCGGCACTGTATGACAGCTATGCGCGTTCGCTGTTCGCTGCCAAGCCGCAGGAGGTGCAACTGATTCCGACATTAGGGCTTGTAGATGCGCCCTATGTCGCTTATATCGGCCTGGAGCCATCACCGCTCTCCGCAAGCTCATTGCGTGAGGCTGCCGCTGCTGCGGCTCGCACCGCTGCGCGCCTCAAGGCCGAGCAGGTGCAGATTCGGGTGCGTCAGGATATTGCGGACGGCCCAGGCGGCCTGGAGCCGCAGCAGGCGGCACAGGTGCTGACGGAGGGCTTTCTGCTGGCGCAATATCGGCGCAGGTCGCTAAGCCGTGAAGCGAAGCCTGCACATCAGGCGCTCGCGGTAGAGTGGGTGCTGACACCGTCAGATGCTGGCGATGTGAGCGGCCAATGGGAGGCTGGCATTCGTCGCGGCAAGCATTTCGCTGAGGCTACCTGCTACGCACGGGACTTGACCAATCTTCCCGGCAATCAACTGACACCGGAGGGGCTGGCGGAGGAGGCTGAACGTCTGGCTGAGCGTCTCGAGCTGGAGATTGAGGTGCTCGACGAGTGGTCGGCCGCTGAGCAAGGCATGGGCGGTCTGCTGGCAGTCGGACAGGGCAGCATCAACCCGCCGCGGATGATTATACTGCATTACAAGGGCAACGAGCAGAGTGACGAAACCTGGGGATTGATCGGCAAGGGCATCACCTTCGATACAGGCGGCATCTCGCTCAAGAAGGCAGAGGGTATGGAGGAGATGATCTCCGATATGGGCGGCGCGGCTGCAGTGCTGGGCGCGATGCAGATTATCGGCGAGCTGAAGCCGCAGATCAATGTCGTGGCCGTCATTCCGTCGGCAGAGAATATGCCTTCGGATCGAGCGGTCAAGCCAGGCGACATCATTACAACCATGAGCGGCCGCACGATCGAGATGATCAATACCGATGCCGAGGGGCGGGTTGTGCTTGCAGATGGACTGACCGCTGCGATCAGACGCGGCGCGACGAAGCTGATCGATGTTGCGACGTTGACAGGAGCGGTCATGGTGGCGCTCGGCAATGTAGCGACCGGGGCCATCTGCAACGACGAGACGTTGGTACAACAGGTGATCAAGGCCGGCCATCGCGCAGGCGAGCCGATCTGGCCGCTGCCGAATTACCCGGAATATCGCAAGCAGTTGCATAGCGACGTTGCGGATCTGAAGAATACCGGAGGCAGATTGGCAGGGACGATCACTGGCGGCTTGTTCATCGGCGCCTTCGCTGAGGAGAAGCCGTGGGTTCATCTGGATATTGGCGGCACGGCCTGGCTGGAGAAGGAGCGCGGTGTTCACACGAAGGGAGCCACCGGCGTCATGGTGCGAACCTTGGCAGAGCTGCTGCTGTAGTCCCTTAGGTTCATTAGTAGTCAGGCAGGGTCTGCATGCGCTATAAAGCTGTACAGAGAAGGCAATATTGACATCTTAAGAGGAGTTCATGTTTATGAACATATGGCAGCGTATGACAGCCGCTCCTGGCAGACGGCCCTCTACCGAGCAGCGCAGAAATTTGCGCATCATCGTAGTAGAGGGCATACCGGCAACGATTATCGCCAACCTGCTTGGCGGCCCGATTCTAACCGCTTATCTGCTCTATTTGGGGGCGAGCTCTGCGGAGGTAGGGCTTGTGATGGCTCTACCTCCACTGGCGAATCTGGTTCAGATTATGGTGGCGTATTATATGCAGCGCTTCGATAACCGGAGGCTGCTGCTGTTCTACTTCGGCAGCAGCCATCGGTTGCTATGGGTAGCTACTGGCTTTATCCCGTTTGTCGTTGCGGACAGCTACCAGATTGGCGTGTTTATTGTACTGTACGCGCTTTCCTTTATTATGGCTTCTTCATCGGGTGTATTCTGGTCATCGCTCGTAGCCGACATTGTTCCTTCACTGGTAAGAGGACGATACTTTGGCATTCGCAATATGATTTTGTGGGCAGCGGCGAGCTTGTCGCTCATTATCGGTGGTCAAATTCTGGACTCGATGAAAGAGGGGACAGGCTTTGTCGTCCTGTATGCGATCAGCGCGGTCTGCATGGTGTGGAATGCTGTCGAGCTGTGGCGCTATCCTAACCCTCCATTTCAAAAGTCGGGCGAGACGGGCAAGGCCGGGCTGTTCCTCAAGCCCCTGCGCGACAGAGCGTATATTAAGGCCACGCTATTTATTTCGCTGTTCATCCTGATTCAAAATATCGTTGTGCCGCTATTCTCTTACGTCATGCTCGATGTGATGAAAATTAGCTACAGGCAAGTGACCGCCATTACATCGGTGCAGATGATTGTAATGATGATCAGCTACTATTATTGGGGCAATCTGAATGCAAGGTTTGCGACGAAGACGCTGATGCTGTGGTGTCTGCCGATCATCGGAGCAGCTTGTGTGCTGTGGGCGGGTCTGGAGCTTCTCCCTGCGCTCCTGGTACTGACATTGGTTCATATTTTGCTTGGGATCGGGCTGGGAGGGTACAATCTGCTGGCCTTCAACTTCATGATCGGCGATACCCCGAAGGCGGATCGTCCGATGTATGTGGCTATGTTCTCGGCGCTGACCGGTATTACCGGCTTCATCGGCCCGCTGATCGGCGGCATGATCTATAAGAAGCTGGAGACATGGCCGTTATGGGTGGCCAGCTATGGCGTATCTGCTGCGGCTGGTGTGCTGCTGCTCGTACTCGCTTTGCTGCTGGGACCTGTCATTTTGAAGGCTCCACGTCGCAATGCGGAGGACATGGAGGGCCAGCAGCCGATTGGCTAGCATCGGCAGCTCGACTTGAGAGGCCAAGCAGCGAAGCTTCCCATCTGTCCTTCTGCGATGCTGGAGATGGGCATTGCGCAACATGCTAACAGCCAGAGGCATTGGAGCTTCTGGCTGTTTATGTACCTGATCCTGCAGTGAGCAGGATGGCAGGAATCAGGGTTACATTACACGACGAGCGGTGACATAGGTTTTATCCCAGGTGCTTCCTTTGAAGCTGGAGATGGTTACCCCTATGCCCTTGCGATATGTGTGAAGTATCTTGTTGTTACCCATATAGATGGAGACGTGATTAATACTGCCATCACGATTGGTATCAGAGAAGATAAGATCGCCGGGCTGTAGCTGGCTCTTGGAGACGAAGCGTCCAGACTTGGCCTGCGATTTGGATGAACGCGGGAGCGAGATGCCAACCTGCTTGTACACAAATTGAGTAAACGAAGAGCAATCAAAGGATCTTGTCTGTCCTGCCGAAGCACCAAAAACATAAGGGGTGCCAAGATAGCGCTTGCCTACGGAAATCACCTTGCTGGCTGTGGACGATGCCGATGCGGTAGCGGCCTCAACCTGCTTAGGAGCGATGAGTGTGCTGCCACTGAAGGCAACGGTCAGACTTAACGTAATGCCCGCAAAGTATTTGCCGATCTTTCTGGATGTTAAATTCATGATGTCCTCCCATTCGCGGTAAAAATAATGGATTTGTTTTTGCCTGTCCTTACTTTACCACAAATAAAATCCCCACCATTTACCAATGTTAGCGAAAATCCCTTTATTTCCTATGCTTCGTAGCAATTATTAGAAATAGATGAGAAAAAATTAAAGTTTAGTCTATTGACAAGAATATTAGACCATTTTATGAATCTTAAGGTGCAGGACAAGACCCAGATTTACAATAAATTTGCACATTTTAAACATAATAATCAATTGCGTATATAGGACGAAAAAACTATAATGGAATTTATGAAAGCGATTACATTTATGAGGTGAGAACCAGCTTCAGATGATAATGCTTGAAGACGTTGCATGACAAAGCGGAATAGCGAGGGGTTTTCAATGAGTAAGAATAAGGGCAGGATTCGTATATCTGTTCGTCAAAAAATTATGATCTTTCTATGCATTGCGATTACTGCAATGGGAGTTGCTTACGGCGTTCAGACCGTCATGTTCTCAAGATACATCTCCCAATACAATGGGGTGCTGGATAGCATCACACTCGTTAATGCGCTCAGCGGCGAGCTGGATACACGTCTAAGCGACGAGGTCTACAGTATGGCCATCGGCAAGAAGACGGTGGAGGACGGAGAGCATCACAAGCTGGTGGATGCGATCCAGGATCGACTGCAGCAGCTAGAGAAGGGAGAGCATGATGAGCAGGTTCTCAGCGGGCTGGACTCATTAAGACGAATTACACAGGGGCTGGAGGAGCAGATGGTTGTGTTCGAGCAGGCGCTCGCAACTGGAAGCAGCTATGACGACAGTCTGAAAACGGTAGATACCGTTGAAGAAATTATGGCGCTGATGCGCGAGGAGACGCAAAATACTTTGTATTGGAAGCTGAAGGACAGCCAGCAGCTACAGCAGCAGGTCAGCACTGCCTTTCGCAGCAATACATCGATAACGATGACGTTATTCGTTATACTGCTGCTTGTGATGCTGCTTGGAGGATGGCTCCTCTCAACACGTATGTCTACCGCCATCAAGCAATTGAGCAGCAAGGCCTCTCTAGCAGCCTCGGGCGATCTGACGGGCGATGCAGTGACGGGCGGCAGCAGGGATGAGATCGGAACGCTGTCCCAATCCTTTAATAATATGTTTGATCATCTGAAGTCGGTTATTATCCGGGTACGGGATGCCAATCAGCAGGCGGCGCATGTCACATCGGACATTAGCAGCCATGCTACAAATAATCGGCGTGCGGGGGCAGACATCGTGAAGGCCTCTCAAGAGATTGCCGTGGCGCTGGCTGAGCAATTCGAGGCGGTTCATGGCGCTGCACAGGATATGCAGCATATGACCCAAGCCGTAGAAGGGCTGAGGAGCAACTCAGAGCGCATCTCCCGAAGCTCCGACCAGGCTCTGGACATGGCCAAGAATGGAACGGCTTACTCGGATGAGCTCATGCAGGGCATTCAGCGGGTATCCCAGTCCTTTGAACAGGCTTCTGCACAAACAGAGCGGCTAAGTACACTGGCAGGGGAGATGCTGGAGATGTCGCGCGAGATTCGCAGGCTGTCGGTGACGACGGGCATTCTGGCGCTCAATGTTGGCATAGCCGCCGCCCGCAGTAAGGATGGGGAACAGAGCTTCAAGGTACTGGCAGGGGAGATCAATCAGTTGGCTCGACAGTCCCAACGGCTGGCCTCTCATATAGAGGAGCATACCGGAGCTGCAGGGCTGCTGGTGAGTGATGTGCAGCGCCAGATGAAAGAGAGTGAACACAAGCTGCATCAGGCATCAGGCAAAGCGAAGGATACGCGAGATTACTTCTATGCCATCGTCCAATCTAACGTCGCTATCCATGGCGAGCTGGGCACGATCCATGACCAGATCTCCGGCATCTCATTAGGACTGCAGGAATTCCAGGGCGTCATCCACAGGCTGGAGGGGCGTTCGGATCAGATTCGGATGGAGGCTCATACGATTCACAGCATGGTGCAGGAGCAGAGCGTATCGTTGGAGGGCATGCTGTCCTCGTCGGATCATCTGATGTATGCGGTTCGGGGGATGGCTGATGAGGTCAATCGCTTTGAAGTCTAGCCCTATCCGAATCGTTGCAGCACATCGCAGCGCCAGCATGCCACAATGAGTTACTCCGTCATGGGGGACAGCGGAGCCTGCTCGCTCAGCACCTGCTCTACTTTCGATATGTGCTGTTCCATTAGAGAAGCCGCTTCCGCCGCGTCGCGCTGTGCAATCGCACGGACGATAGCCTGATGCTCGCTTAGCAGGCGCTCAGCGGATGAGCGCTGTGCATAGAACCATAGGGCGCGTGTATCTCGCATCGTATCATGGAACTGTTCAGACAGCGACGCCATAAAGTCGATCAGTATCGGATTGTGAGTGGCCTCAGCGATCGCCTCGTGCAACTGGATGTCCGTCTGCTCGCTGCGCGTCTCATTATCCAGATGGAGCTCCATCTCTTCAAGCAGGAGGTGCAGTCGTCTCAGATCGGATTCGCTCCGGTTGTGGCAAGCGAGCTGGGCGCAGCCAGTCTCCAGCACCCGTCGCACCTCCAGTATATGCTTGATGGAGTTGGCTCGGTGAAGCCACGACTCTGGGGAGGCGGCATACGGATGGACATAGCGCTCAGCAGCGGCCTGGACATAGGTGCCGCTGCCTTGGCGGACATCCAGCAGGCCGATCGTCTTCAGCGAGGTGAGCGCCTCGCGAATCGTCGATTGGCCTACTTTATACTGCCTGGCCAGCTCGACAACGGAGGCGAGCTTGTCTCCCTCCTTCAATATCCCTTCCTCAATCTGTCTCTTGATGCTCTGCATGACCCAATCCGAGCTTTTGAGTGGTCGATCCTGATGCGGATTCATTCGTTTACAGCCTCCGTTCCTATAGAGGACACAATCTTAGGCGATAGCCGTTTACGCTTGATATAGAAGAAGTATAGTTTAGGTCTATACTAGTCTTCTATATCTACGCGAAACGAAGCTTTGCCAGTCAAGGACGGCGATAGCCGTTTACGCTTGATTATATCAAAGTTTTGCCTGGCGGCCTATCTATGGTCACGGAGGTATGTCCTAATGCATGTCCAGTTGCTGATCCAGCCAGCCAAACAGCAAGGCAACGAATTGGGACGGGCCGGGCAGTTGCGGATTGAAGACAAGGGCAAGAGCCAGCAGGGAGGCAACGACGGTAATACTTGCTGCAACAACTCGCTCCTTCTTCTGGGATGCGCTGCGAAGCTCAACGAAGAGTATGGCTGCGGTAAGCAGCAGGATGCCTATTACGGAGGCCGATTTCATCGCTATCCACTCCTTGCTGTATCATGTGCTCGATCTGTTCTTAACAGTCGAATGAAGAGATTAGCTGTCCTCCTGATCTGGAATGCCCTGTGGTTCGGTAGATTTGCCAGTGCGGACGATGACTGTTCTCACGCTGATCTCCGTCTCCACCTGAGGAAAAATCTGCTCCCAGTTGTCCTTATTCTGCAGCCATTGCTTTGGATAGTGTCTGCGGAATTCAACGGCGAACTTGAAGAAGTCGGTTTTTAGCTGCTTTTGCGCCATATGAAGCGCCATTTGAGCGTAGCCCTCCAATTTTTTCTGCCAGGCTTTCTCTAGAACCTTCCTGAACTTCGCATCCGACAGGGTCATGTCTGTCGTATTAAGCACGACCTCGCCCTCTGACTCAATATGAATCTTCATCTTCCACTTGCCGCCTGCAATCTGCGGGTCCATCGTTGCCTGCATATTGATGGGACGGATGGAGATGCCGCCCTTGTAGTCCTCCACCTCTGTCGGCATAATAATATTATTTAATTCATTGGCAAGCATTAGCACCCCAATCGTTAGGGGCTCATCGATCGTTTTGATGTAACGATCATTTTTGTACAGGCTCAGTCCTCGCACAAAAGGATCGCTGGCGTATTGGTTCTGTCCGGGTTCGGGAGGAAGCCGAAGCAACTGGGTCAATATGACAGAGCGAGAAGGCCCCTCAATGGATTGCGCCAGCTCCAGGACAGTGATGCGGGTGCCCAGCTTCAGATTGCCCATCTCTCGCAGCGATTCCGCAGAGCTCCGCTCCAGAGGAGGAAGCAGCTCCAGAAGTGACTTGGCATCCTCTCCGGCAGAGAACACATAGGCATGCTCGCGGAATTGGGGATAACGAAGCAAGAAGTCGATGAACTCGCGCAAGCCGTGCTTGCCAGCGGCTTTGCTGATGACGAGCACTTCACAATGTCCCCAGAACACATTGCGAGATACCTTTCGCTGAAGTCGGTTCAAGGCTTCAGCGATCGTAATGCCTTCCGCGGTTCGCGTCATCGTCACTCCGCTCGGACTCCCCTCGAGGCTTCCGCTGCCTCCAGAGCCCGTGCCTGCCTTGCGCGGGATGAAGAACTGGGCAGTAAGCTGCACCTTATTGTCGGCATAGTCGATGCCGGTGGCCAGGACGATCGCCAGATCGTTCACCTCAGTTCTGTCCCAGCATCCTGAGAGCAGCAGGCTGCAGAGCACCGGGAGAAGGGCAGCTCTTCCGAATAGGGCAAGCCTGCGGCGCGATGCATTGTACCCCTTCATCTTCATGCAGGCCTCCTCTTCTTATTGTTATGTCCCCATGCTTGCTTGATCAATGCCACGAGGTAGATGACAGCCGGCAGGACGAGAAGAAACATCATCGTATACACATTGCCTGATGCGCCCAGCGCCTTCGATACATCCGGCTGCCCGGAGACGACCCAATAGGAATAGACCAGGCACAAGAATGCAATGGGAGCAACAAGCGGTCTATAGCTCTGCAAGCCAAACACCTCGGAGGCAGAGACCACCAAAATGTATAGAAACACAGATATTTTCACGAAGATGCCCAGTATCCAGACAGCAATAATGACGGCCTCGATATGTTGGAGGAAGTCTGCAATGGTGATGTAACGAGCCGCAATCATAACCGGGAAGGCAAAGCTGTCGGTCAGATCGCCAATCAGCATCAGACAGAACATATTGGATATGACCATCGTAGCGGTTGTGATGCCCAGCGACCATAGCATGATTCGAGTCATGTGCTGCTTTTTCTTATTGGTGACGTAAGGCAGCAGAAAGGCCAGCACAATATATTCGCTTAACCAGGCACTGGGCCCGATGGCCCCCTTCAGTGTAGGAATTAGTCCCTTTTCCATGAAAGGGAGAAGCTCCCCGATGTGAAGTTCCCCAGTCAGCAGCAGAAAGGTCAGAGATAGCAGTAGGATGAGGATCGGGACGAAGACCTGAGAGGTGCGGCCTATGACCTCGATGCCTAGCCTTACATTAATCGCACATACAGCAATCATCGTACCCATAATGATAAACATCGGAGTTCGTGGCAATGCACTGCTCGAGATAAATTCTCCATACTCACGGAGAATCATGCCGATCAGATGCGGCAGATAGAGCAGAAAGGCCAGACCGATCAGCTTGCCAGGCAGCCAACCGGCAATCTGTATACTGGATTGAATGATCGTCATGCCGGGATATAGCCGATTCAGTCCTAGGGAGATGCCGATTGCACTCAGTCCGACTAATGCACCCCAGATCGGGGAGAGCCACATGTCATGACCGGCATAGTGCATGGTCATGCTCGGCACAGACAAGATAGAGGTTGCAAGAATGGTCGGAAAGATCATGCAGGCCAGTTGTATGGCGGATATTTTGCCTTGCTCGATTAACATAGTGCTTCCTCCTTGCCGAGCCAGCGGTTTGTTGCAGGGGTCAACGTCACAGCCTACCGGGCCTTGTTCCAAGGCGGCATGCGCCACCATACGTCCTTGAGCCGTACACTGGAGAGCGGTGCAGCCGGAGACAGATAAGGGATACCGAAGGAACGAAGACTGCACAGATGGATGACGATGAGAATAATGCCCAGCATAACGCCGGTCAGCCCCAATGTGCCAGCCAGCAGCATCATCGGGAAGCGCAGCAGCCGGGAGACAATGCCTGCCGCATAGCGGGGAATCATGAAAGAAGCGATGCCTGTCATAGCGACGATAATAACCATCGGAGCGGAGACGATGCCGGCAGAGGTAGCGGCCTGTCCGATAATGAGTGCGCCGACGATGCTAACCGCAGCGCCGACTTGCTTCGGAAGCCGTACACCTGCCTCGCGCAACGCTTCGAAGGACAGCTCCATGATGAGCGCCTCCACAAGCGCCGGGAAGGGAATCTCCTCCCGGGCTCTGGCGATGCTGAGCAGCAGCACTGTGGGTATCATCTCCTGATGAAAGGTCGTAATCGCTACATAAGCGGACGGCAGCAACAGCGACAGGACATAAAAAAAGTATCGCAGCCAGCGTACAAATACGCTCATATATACATTCTGATAATAATCCTCTGGCGACTGGAGCATGGAAAACAGCGTGACTGGGGCTACCAGGCAAAATGGTGTGCCTTCAACAAGCAGCGCGAACCGTCCCTCTAACAGATTCGAGGCAATGACGTCGGGGCGTTCGGAGGCAAGCATCTGCGGGAAAGGCGAGAAGCGCTGATCCACAATGCCCTCTTCAATATATTGGCTCTCCAGTACAGCACGCACCTGCAGCTTGTTCAGCCGCTTCTTGGCTTCCTCCACCAAGGCGGGATCGATAACGCCATCAACATAAGCAAGGACGACATGAGTGCTGGTGTACTCGCCAATAGTCAGCTTGTCCAGCTTCAAAGCGGGGGTCTTCAACCGCTTGCGCAAGAGCGACAGATTCACGGACAGCGCCTCAGTGAAGCCCTCCCGTGCACCGCGTACCGTCGATTCCGCACCAGGCTCCTCGACCGCCCGGCTGGGCGTCTTGTGCAGCGGATAGGCTTCCGCGATGGTCTTGCCGTCCAGAAGCAGCACGGCCATACCATTCAGCACGGCTTCGACTACCTCGGATCGGTTCTTAACCTCCTGCTTCGAGGAGAGCGGCACCTGGCGGGAGGCCAGCGGGTGAGCCTCCTGGAAGGCAGCGGGCAGGAATGTGCTGTTACCGTTATCAGCAGCAGGAAGATGACGTGCAGATGATGCTGCCCTTTCTATGCTGTCCCCCTGAGGGAAGCGTGGTGGGCAGTCATCGGGCATCTCCAGAAGCGGAGCCAGAACCTGTCGTTCCAGACGGTCGGTATCACACAGCCCAGAGCAATAAATACAGATCGCATGTAGTCCCCGCTTGAGCTGGAAGGGGTGGAATATAATATCCGAGCAGCCCGCGAAGATCATGTGCAGTGCTTCCACGTCGGCATCAAGCAGACCTGTTAAGGGTTCGTCCTGCTGTGCCTGATCTGTGTCTTGTTCTGTGTCTTGTTCTGAACCTTGCACTGAATCTTGCGCCGAATCTTGTGTGCTCATGATGGCCCCCCTGCTCCCTGCGAAGTTTAAGACATGTCCTGGAGATAGGTTTGCCTGCGGGTTGTGAAATTATGTGTATAGGAGGGGGATTTTGGGAGACAGTTGCATGGTGGTGTAGCGATATTCTGTTCTTGTCGGCTCAAGCGAGAGAATCATCCGCTCTGTAATACTCCTCATGCCGTTATTGCTCTCGACCACCTGGATCACTCCGTATGGAATGCCCGTCTGTGCGCCAGCATTGGCAGTGTGTACCGCTAGTGCAATGCCAAGCCCAAGACGGCGATGCGCTTGGCGAATGTATAGCGTCCGGTAGAGCAGGGTGTCCTCCAGTTCGCGGGTGACGACTGACCAGCCGATTAAGTGTTCATTCTTCAGCAGGGCGAAGCTGGCTGGCTGATAGATAACGGAGGCAGCCTCAGCAGGAGAATAGTAGCTTTTGTAATCTTGTTCTTCATCCAGTGGAAGTGAGAGACATTGCTCCATATGGGAAGCGTCCCACGGAACGATGGTATAGTCTCGACTAAGGCGGGAGCGAAGCCGCTGCATCCACTCTGCCTGCAGCAGCCGCTGCAGCGGGAAGCGGTAATGTGTGCTGTATAGCCGGGGAGCCTCCCATCCGGTGCGGGAGATGACCCCCTCCAGCGAGGAGGCATGGCGGAGCGCATGGTACCATAGCTCTACAGATGCAACCCCGCATTCTGCCAAGGCCGTGAGCAGTTCGTTCATCAATGCTGTGCCGATGCCCTTGGAGCGCTGGCTCTCTACAACAAAGATGGAGATGACGGCGGCCTCCCGGCCGTTGATCAAGCCGACGATTAGACCTGCTGGCATCCCGTTGCTGTGGGCTCCGATGGTGATGAGCTGCCGCCCCGAGCTAATAGGGGTCTGGCCGGCGACAGCCGGACGCCAGCTTTTATACGTAAATGGCAAGTAGGGATGAGTCTCATGCGGGGCGAGCCTTATTATCGTTGTCATAGGCCAAAAGAACCTCCATTTGCAAACGTTGATGATGGAAATTATATCAAAAAAGAGGAAGCGAAATTGTAACGTGGGTCACAACAAGTCACAGAAGGTTTCGATATAATGAGGAAGCTGGCGGCATACTGCGCGGGGATATGGGTCAAAGGAGCTATGTTCATACATCATACGGTTGATGACGGAGGAGGCAGCTTCAGCGCGCTATGGCAGCTTTTGTTCTGGGCTTTCGTGGTTTCTTCCGCCTGTTTGGTTCACTTATTACGATGATCTTTATTCCATGAAGGGCAGGGGGCCTTTTGTTGAACAAGCTAGATTTTTTAAATATTCCTTTATTCCAGGATCTGGATCGCATTCACAAAGCCAAGCTGCTGCCCGAATTCACCCAGATCAGCTTCAGAGCGGGCGAGGTGTTATTCGAGGAAGGAGAGTTTGGCGATTCTCTCTATATTATTATGCAAGGCGAGGTTCGCATCTATCTGCAATCTCAGCAGAACCGGACGCTGGCTCTGCTAGGGGAGAGCGAATATTTTGGCGAGATGTCGCTGCTGACAGGCGATCCTCGCTCTGCCGCAGCCAAGGCAGAGACCGAGCTGGTTGTGCTGCGGCTAGGAAAGGAGCGGTTCGAGGCACTGCTGCTGTCACAACATTCGCTTGCTGTCCAGTTTGCCGGCATACTGGCTCGAAGGCTGGCGGCAGGCAATAAGCAAGCAAGCGGGAACGAGCCTGTATCTGGTTCAGGCAACGAGACAGCGGTATCCTGGCAACTGGGAAGGAATGAGTCGGATGGTTCCTCTCGTCCCCCATCGGCTGTGCCTGTCTCTAAGGAGCAGCAGGCCTCTGTCCCTATCAGGGCAGCGGATAAGGCAGCAGAGCTGCTAGCGGGCAAGGATGCAGGACGCTATGAATGGCCTCATGAGGAAGGGAAGGGGGATGAGGAGCGTAGCTTCTGGAGCAGGCTTATGCTATGGGGGGCGTCGATCGGCAGCGCCTGGGCTCTGTACGGCTTCTTATCCCGCCAGGGGCTGCACGAACAGGAAGCGCTCCTCTACGCCATTGTTGCAGCAGGCTTGCTGCTGCTAGTATTGCGGCTGGCTGCTCTGCCCGTTGTGTCGCTCCTCATGGTGGGCGGGTTAACTGCAGGCGGGCTGCTGACTTCGGCCAGCGGCTTGGCCATGTTCGCGCAATGGCCCTTCGCAGCAGCAGTGTTGTTCTCGGCGGGAGCTCTGCTTCTCGATCAGGCCGGGCTGCCACAGCGCCTGGTGATGCTGCTCGCCGCGCGGAGTGCTCGGCAGCCGCGGCTCGGTCTTGCTCTTGGTGCACTGCTGGAGCTGGTCTGGCCGTTGCTGCTGCCCTCATCAGAACGAAGACAGAAGCTTGTCGCCTCTGCTGCTGCGGAGGGGGGCGGTCTGGCTGAGCTGCTACGCTCCCGGCTGTCTCCGGGACTGCTGTTTGTGCAGTCCTCGATGCTATGCTGGTTCGCGCTGGCCATGCTGAGCGCTTACCTTCCTGGTCAGACGGACAGCGCAGCCCTGGACTGGCTCTGGGCTGCGTGGCCGCTTGCGCTCGTGTTGCTGGCGCTGCGTCTTACGCTTGCCCTGCTGCCACGCGGCGCCTCGGCGACAGGTGATGAGGGGAAGCGGCGGGCGGAGCTGTTAGTGCAAGCACAGCTAGAGGTGATCGGCCCCTGGTCAGCGCGGGAGACGGTGCTTGTGGTGCTGCCCTTAGTATCTGCTGCGCTGCTGCTGGCAGGGCCTTACCTTAGTCTGTCGCCCTTCTGGGCTGGTGCTGTACTGCTGCTGGGCTTGTCAGCCGCTGGATTATGGAGCCGCAGCGCGCTGCAGGGGCTGCGGTTGGACTCGCTTGTCGCGTTCGGCCTGCTGGCAGCGGTCGCACATGCTGCACTGCCCTTCATCCATGCTGCGACATTCACGGCTGTGCTGGGCAGGCAGCCTGCTGCGCTGCTGCTGGTGCTGCTGCTGGCAGCGGTCTGTGCCCTGCGTGGTCTGCTGCCAGCATTGCCAGCGATCATGTATGGCCTGCTGCTGCTTGCCCCTGCTGCCATGCGATCTGGAGCCGACCCGCTGCTCATCGCTATAACGGCGGTAGCTGGCAGCCAGCTCGTTCCAGGGCGCCTGTCGTTACGGTTACGCCGTGGCTGGCTAATTACCACGGCTGCCGGTATGGTGGTGATCGTGATCGCCATCCCCGTCTGGCAAGCACAGGGAAGACTACAGGCTCCGCTGTCTATACCGGGTCTGTCCACTGACGCGGGCAAGCTGTCAGACGAGGTGCAGACGAAGCGGCTGCCGTTTCTGGTCGTCGTGCCTGATGACATAGCAGAAGCAGCGGCGATGCGACAGGGCATAGAGCAGACGCTGCAGCAACTGGAGCTGACAGGTGACGTGCGGCAAGCAGGTGGAGAGCCGTTGGAGCTGTACCCGGTCTACACAACGACTGCCAGTCTGAATGAGGCAAGTGGAGCAGAGGCGTTATTCGGCATCGCTTACCGGGATACAGGCAATCTGTCCCAGCAGCTTCCTTGGTTGCTTACGGGGGAGGCTGCTTCCACGCGCTATGGCAGCTCTGTCCTGTGGTCAGGCTCGATTCTGCCCTCGGCTGAGGAGCAGGCGAAGGCAGCAGCGGAGGTGCTGCATCAGGATGGCTTGCGTCGAATCGCATTGTATTACGAGTCCTCCGCGGCAGGACGAGAATTTGCAGATCGCCTGGAAGCGGCGTTGCGAGAGACTGGCATTCGCTTGGTCGATCGGCTGCTGCTGCTCGAGTCGGAAGGCTCGTTGCCGATGACGGTGCTCCGATGGGAGCAGCTTGGGGCGGATGCTGTGCTGGCTTATGATTCTCATGGAGAAGCCGCACATGTGCTCTTGCAGGAATTGAAGGAGCACGAAGCGGAGCTGACCGTGGCGCAGCCTGTCTGGGGGCAACGGATGAAGATGCGCGAATCAGGAGAACGGCGATCTGACACGCAGACAATGGGTGGCGACACCTCGGAGAAGCAACAGCCAGGGAGCTCAGAGCTTCGGTCTTCCTTAGGCGTACTGCAGAGCTGGCGAGCTGCGAGGGCGGACGAATGGGCTGTCGATCAAGGTACATCTGGAGGCAAATCTGACCCGTCTATCGCACTCCGAGAGGAACAATACATCACGGAGACAGCAGGTGCGGCATTGCGCTATATGGTGCAGGCGCTGAGTCAGGTAGCGGTACCAGAGGCGGAGCGGCTGGCTGATCAACTGCATGCTCAGGCATCGATGAAGGAGGAGAAGTAGACATGCGACGACAATTATTCCGGCAGGCGTCTTTGGAGCGGCTGTCTACACCGGAGAAGCTGGATGTGCTGATGACCATTGCCCGTCCGCGGCACTGGATTGCCATCGGCTCGTTCATTGTACTCGTCCTTGTGCTGGCTGTCTGGAGCGTGACGGCTGCCATTCCGGTGCGGATGCAGGCGACAGGCGCGCTCGTACTGCAGGGACAACTCGTAGCCGTTACGGCAGTGGTCGACGGTCAGTTGACCGATATTCAGGTACGTGAGGGCGACCGCATCGCCAGAGGAGAGGTGGTGGCGCGGCTGTACAATACCACCTGGAGCGATGGTATCGCGGCGGCGAAGAACGATGTCGGCAATGGAGCTGGCTCGAAGGCTCAGAGCCAGGGGCTGGCTAGCCTGCCATCCGTCGACGTGGGAGCCGTATCAACGGCAGACCCGTTAACGGGTGAAGCAGGAGCAGAGGGATGGGAAGAAGCCGACCATGGGACAGAGGGCTTAGGCGTAGAGCTCCCGGTGGCGGACAGCCCCCGTACTGGCGGCCTGGATACAGTGCTCGCGCAGCATCAGGAGCAACTTCTCGCCAAGTCGCAGCTCGTCAGCCTGAGCAGCGGGACAGTGCGCAGGGTGCATGCAGCGCCGGGAGAATGGCTCCATGCAGGGGACACGCTGCTCACCGTGGAGAGTGGTGAGGAATCTTCCCGCCCGTATGCGGTCGTCTATGTGCCACAGCAGCAGGCCAGAGCGCTGCAGCCAGGGATGGAGGCTCGCGTCTGGCCAGGCGGGGACCGTACTTCCGGCAGCGGAGCCATCATCGGCGCTGTTGAGGCTGTAGGTACTGTGCCCGTGGATGTGGAGGCTGTGTCGCGCTACGTCCAGAGCCGGGAGATGGCGGCTAAGCTTGCCGGGGAAGGGCTGATGGTGGAGGTTCGAGTGCTGCTTCAGCGCGACAGCGCCCAGCCAAGCGGGCTGGCCTTCACCTCGCCCCGCTCAGCAGATCAGCTTGTGCTGGAATCTGGCATGCCTTGTACGGTCGAATTCCTGACCGGATGGGTTCGTCCGATCCAGTGGATCATGTAGAGGGGAGGGGCGCATGTGAGAGTTGTAACACCAACGCTTCTTCAGATGGAAGCCGTCGAGTGCGGAGCAGTATCGCTGGGCATAATTTTGGCCTCTTACGGCTGTCATATGCCGCTTGGGTCGCTGCGAGAGGCGTGTGGCGTATCCCGTGACGGCAGCAAGGCCAGCAATATTCTCAAGGCAGCGCGCAAGCTGGGAATGGAGGCCAAGGGATACCGGAAGGAGCCGGACAGTCTGCGCGGTCTCAAGCCGCCTTTTATCGTGCATTGGAATTTTAATCATTTCCTGGTCGTTGAAGGCTTCAGCAAACGCAAGGTATATCTCAATGATCCTGCCCACGGTCGCTATGCGGTCAGCGAGGAGGAATTCGATCAATCCTACACGGGCATTGTCATTACGATGGAGCCGGGCGAAGGGTTTCAGCGTGCAGGCAGACCATTCTCTGTCCTGGAATCGCTGCTCGGTAGATTAAAGGGCAACTGGCAGGACTTCGGTTATCTGCTGCTGACCTCGCTCGCGCTCGCCGCGGTCGGGGTGATGCTCCCGATCTTTGTGAAGCTGTTCGTCGACCAGGTGCTGTCCGCGAAGCAGAAGGATTGGCTGCCTGGTCTCGCTGCCGGCATGGGGGTCGCGATGCTCCTCAAGCTGCTGCTCGCAGCCATGCGGGAATCGGCTCTGCTGCGGCTGGAGACGAAGCTGTCGCTGAGCATGTCCGGCGCCTTTATCTGGCACATCCTGCGGCTGCCGGTCGGATTCTTCGCTCATCGCTTCGTAGGCGACATCACAGGCCGCGCGGCATCCAATGATAAGGTGGCCGCCTTTGTGACGGGCAGGCTTGCGGGAACGGTCATCGATAGTGTGCTGGTCGTCAGTTATGCCCTCGTCATGGCGCTCTATAGCTGGCAGCTTATGGCAGTGGCAGTAGGCATCGCTCTGCTCAATGTGGCGTACCTGCTCTTCGTAGCACGCAAGCGTTCGGATGAGAATATGAAGCTGCAAGCTGACCAGGGCAAGTTCTGGGGAGCCTCGGTAGCCGGACTGATGAATATGGAGTCACTCAAAGCGAATGGCAGGGAGTCAGACTTCTTTGCCCGCTGGGCCGGCTATCAGGCCAATCTGGTTACGGCAGAGCAGAAGGCTCGCGTCTCCGGGCAATACCTGAGTGCGGTGCCCTCGCTGCTGGAGCTGTTGAATCAGGTACTGATCCTGGTCATTGGCGGTCTGCTCATCCTGAAGGGAGACTTTACAGTCGGCATGCTCTTGGCCTTCCAGGGCTTCGCGACAGGATTTCTGCAGCCGGTGAAGCAGCTTGTCTCGATGGGCAGCGAGCTGCAGGAGATGAAGGGGGCGCTTGTGCGGCTGGACGATGTGCTGCAGCATCCGCCAGATAAGCTGCTGTACAAGGAATCGCTAGACTCCATGGAGGAGCAGGGGGAGGCGGGCAAGCTGGCGGGACAGGTGACGCTGAGCAGCCTCACCTTCGGCTACAGTCCGTTGGAGCCCCCGCTGATCGACGGGTTATCGCTGGAGGTGCGCCCTGGGACAATGGTCGCTATCGTAGGCGGCTCCGGCAGCGGCAAATCAACGCTCTCCAAGCTGATCGCCGGGTTATATGAGCCATGGAGCGGTACGGTAGAATTGGACGGCGTGCCACGCGGGGAGCATTCGCGGCAGCGGCTCGCCGATTCGATCGCTCTGGTGGATCAGGAGATTCGATTGTTTGAAGGGACGGTGCGAGACAACCTCTCGTTATGGGATCGGACGATCCCGGAGCAAGTACTGGTAGCGTCTGCTCGGGCAGCCTGTATTCATGATGCGATCAACAGCCGACCCGGCAAGTATGACCATCCTGTGGAGGAGGGGGGGCGCAACTTCAGCGGCGGACAGGCGCAGCGGCTGGAGATTGCCCGCGCACTGGCTCAACAGCCCTCGATCCTGCTGCTGGATGAGGCGACGAGTGCGCTCGACCCGCAGGTGGAGGCGGCGATCTACGCCAATATCCGCAGGCTGGGCTGTACCTGTATTATTGTGGCCCATCGGCTGAGCGCAATCCGGGATTGCGACCTGATTGTCGTCGTCGAGCAGGGCAAGCTGGTCGAGCAGGGAAGCCATGATCAGTTAATTCGTCAAGGCGGCGCCTATGCCCGGCTATTCGCAGCCTCAGAGGAGAGGAGAGAGGTGTCATGATCGATGCTTTATGCCAAAAGGCTGGTATGAAGCGCACAGCATCAGTGCAGCGTGCCTTCTCCGTGCTGGAGGTGCCGGGAGCGGCTTATGTGGTAGCTGCTGGAGAGCTGGAGCTGTATACGGTACGTATCGATGAGCAGGGTCGCCTGGCAGGCGGCAGGACATATCTGTACACGGCTCAGGCAGGGGAACTGGTGCTTGCGCCCGCGGGAGCGCAGGCAGGCGGGCTGGCCATGGCTGCTCTTGTGGAGCCCGGAACGGAGCTATGGAGCTTTCAGATGACAGACGCGGTGGAGGCCGCAGCGACAGATGAGCAAGCCTGCACAGAATGGGCGAGGCTGCTCAATGGGTGGCTTGACCGGATCAGCGCTGCTGCTGCTGCTCAGCAGCTTGCCCCCAGACAGTCCGAGCAGTTGCGGGCGGGGGAGGATGAGGAGATGGTCGTCTGGCTCCCCTCAGCCTTTGTACCGGAGGATCATCCGGTCTGGGTGCTGGCTGCCACCGAACCGGTCTATTACTGGGGAGATCGGAGTCGGGGGGAGGATGCGGCGTTGCGTCCTGTTCTGGTCACACGTTCTGCATGGATATGGTCGGGCAAAGGGAATCGGCTTCAAGTCTACACGATGGAGCAGCAGTGTGCGCAGGCCGAATTGGCTGAGGGGCTTGCTATGTTTCATCGATTGATGATGGGCAGGCTGGAGCAGACGGAGAGCGAGCGGCGCCAGTCGGAGCAGCGACGGGTGCAGCAGCGCCAGGAGCAGGATGCTGCCTTGATGAAGCAAGCGGCCCGCCGCTTCTCTGCTGTAGCTGACCGACAAGTGCGGCAGATGCTACTAGGCGAAGGAGTGGAGGAGAATCCGCTGGCCATATGCTGCATACTGGTGGGGCAGGAGCTTGGCATTCGAATCGTAATCCCTTCTCATGGAACAGGCCATAGCCTGCTGCCAGAGGAGATCTTCCGCGAATCGGGCGTGCGCAGCCGCAAGGTTGCGTTACGGGGGACATGGCAGCTAGAGGACAACGGCCCGCTGCTTGGATGCTGGGAGGACGGCACACCCGTCGCGTTGTTGCCGCGTAAGGAAGGAGGCTATATCGCCCGCTGTTCGCTGTCGGATGAGGGGGTGCGGGTCACCGCAGAGCTGGCCGTTCATCTGCAGCCGTTCGCTCACCAGTTGTACCGTCCGCTTCCTGCCAGAGCATTGCAACTGAGGGACATGCTGCGCTTAATGATGTCCCCGCGGATGCGGGCAGATCTCATCAAGGGCGTCGTGCTCGGGCTGCTGCTAGGCGGGCTGGGACTGTGCATCCCCGCTGCATCCGGTCTGATGATTGATCAGCTTCTTCCTATGGCTCAGGTAGAGTCGCTGTATGAGCTGTTCGTCCTGCTCTGCGCGGTCGCAGCGGGCATATTCGGTTTCACCATATCGCAGTCGATTACATGGCTGCGGGTGTTCAGCTCATGGGATGCCTCCTTACAGAGCTCCGTCTGGGATCGGCTGCTGAATATGCCGCTCCCGTTCTTCAGACGATTCAGCAGCGGCGATCTGGCGGCGAGAATGACCGGGGTGAGCGACTTCTTTCGCATCCTGTCCGGTTGGCTACTCAGCGGCATGGCGGCGGCTCTATTCTCTGTACTACAGGTCGTGATGCTGTTCATCTATGTTCCAGAGCTGGCCTGGACAGGAATCGCCATGTGCGCGTTGTATCTGCTGTTTTTTGCAGCGCTCAGCTTCCGCCTTGCAGCGTACACGACGCGCAAGGCGGAAGAGGAGGGCAAGGTGAGCGGGCTGCTCATTCAACTGCTGTCTGGCATCGCCAAGCTGCGTGTCGCAGCGGCAGAGCGGCGCGCCTTTCACAGATGGAGCCATGCGTTCACCTTGCAGCGCGCCTATGCCTTCAAGCTGCGCGAGACGGGCAATCTGCTGCAGATCGCGGCTGGCATCCTGCCGATTGCAGCCAGCCTGCTGCTGTTCTGGATGGTTGAGCGCACGGGCATAGAGCTGCAGCCGGGGCAGTTCGCGGCCTTCCACGCGGCCTATGCAACATTGATCGGCGCAGTCACAGGCCTGTGCGTCTCGTCTCTTCCGCTGTTCGAGCTGGCTCCGCTCTATCGCCGCATGAAGCCGCTCCTGGATGCCCAGCCGGAGGCTGACGAACGACGAGCCAACCCAGGCAGCATTAGCGGAAGGATCGAGCTCAATGAGGTCACCTTCCGGTATCAGGAGGAGGGGCCGCCAGTGCTTGACCGGCTGTCGCTTCATATTGAAGCCGGGGAATATGTAGCGGTCGTGGGAGCCTCCGGCAGCGGCAAATCCACGCTGCTGCGGATGCTGATCGGCTTCGAGCGTCCGCAGGCTGGCGCCGTCTATTATGACGGCCTCGATATGGAGGGTCTTGATCTCCTGGCGCTGCGCCGCCAATGCGGGGTCGTGCTGCAGAATGGAAGTCTGTGGTCAGGAGACCTGGCGCAGAACATTATTGGGCAAGAGGGCCTGCTGACGGTCGAGGATGCCTGGACGGCGGCTCAGATGGTCGGCATGGATGAGGAGATTGCCAAGCTGCCGATGGGGATGCATACGGTGTTGTCCGATACCGGAGGATTGATGTCTGGAGGACAGAAGCAGCGAATTCTGATCGCCAGAGCCATCGTCCATAAGCCGAGAGTTGTCCTGTTGGATGAGGCTACGAGCGCGCTGGATCAAGTGTCACAGGAGAAAATAACGGTCATGCTCAAGAAGATGAAGGCGACCCGGATCGTGATCGCCCATCGTCTCAGCACGATCCGCGAAGCAGATCGCATCCTGGTCATGGAGAGCGGCCGGATCGTGGAGGAAGGCACCTATGAGCAGTTGCTCCATCGCAATGGCCTGTTCGCCGCGATGGCCAGCAGACAGGTTGTATAGCTCGCTCTGAAATTGAGAAAATGTAATTGCAGTTACAGACCATCGCCGAATGACTCCCTTATAATTCAACTGTTAGCAAATTAATGCATGGGTGGAGGGTTCATTCATATGGAATGGAATGTGGAACGTTTTAATCAGGCGCTGGAGTCATTCAAATTGAGAGCTGCGACGGACGAGTCATTCAGGAAGCTCGCATTGACCGATCCGTCGGCAGCGGTGAAGGAGCTGACAGGCCAGGAGCTGCCGCCAGGCTTCAAGCTTCAGATCGTGGAGAATGCAGGCGCTCATCTCACCGTTGTGTTGCCCGATCTCCAGCAGGGAGAACGTGAGCTGGATGAGGCAGAGCTGGAGAATGTGGCTGGCGGCTATTGGTATGGCGGATATGATCCTGAGTTGTATGTCAGAGTCAAATAAAAAAATGGTGACGGAAAGGCGACTCCCGCCTTTCCGTTCGTCGTAGGATAAGGGAGCAGCCGTTTACGCTTGCTCCTTCTTTCTGTATAATCAAAGGGATGGTTCGAATGAATTGTACTGAATGCTTAGGAGGAAATGACATCATGCGTATTGGCGCGGTTGAAGCAGGCGGCACTAAATTTGTGTGCGGCATTGGCGATGAGCACGGGAATGTGGAGGAGAGGATCAGCTTTCCTACCGAGCAGCCTGAGAAGACGTTGCAGCAAGTGATTGATTTTTTCAAGGATAAACAGGTGGAGGCGATCGGGATCGGCACGTTCGGCCCGATTAATATCGATCCGTCCAGTCCGCAATACGGGTTCGTGACCACGACGCCTAAGCCGGGCTGGTCAGGCTATGACTTCCTTGGCACGTTGAAGAAGGAATTTCAGGTGCCGTTCGGCTGGGATACGGATGTGAATGCCGCGGCATTTGGCGAAGCGACCTGGGGAGCGGCGAAGGGCTTGGATAGCTGCGTTTATTATACGATTGGCACAGGAGTCGGCATGGGGGTCTATACCGAGGGTCGTCTCGTGCATGGGCTGATTCACCCGGAGGGAGGCCATGTGCTGGTTCGCCGCCACCCGGAGGACACCTATGAGGGCTTCTGTCCATACCATGGCGACTGTCTGGAGGGCCTGGCCGCCGGCCCGGCGCTGGAGAAGCGCTGGAAGGTCAAGGGCAGCGAGCTGTCAGCGGATCATAAGGCATGGGAGATGGAGGCGTTCTATCTGGGACAGGCGGTGACGTCCACGATTCTGATGCTGTCTCCGAAGAAGGTTATATTGGGCGGCGGCGTTATGCATCAGCGGCAGCTCTTCCCGCTCATTCATGCGGAGGTGCTTCGCAATCTGAATGGCTATGTCAGCCATGAGGCGCTGCTGGAGAATATCGATAGCTATATCGTTCCACCGGGTCTTGGCGACAATGCCGGGCTGTGCGGCTCGATCGCGCTCGGGCTGGAAGCATACCGCAAGGCTCAACAAGCCTAGATGGCCTAGACAACGCCGGATGGTGCAGTGCTGTTCCGTCTCCGCGTTATACGGCTACAGGGCAGTACGGTCTCCGATGAATCCAGCTCATGTCGAACAAGCCCGCTTTTCTGTCAGCAGACAGGAGAGCGGGCTAGGGTGTGTCTTCAAACTCCGACGGGAGCAGATTTCGTCGAATTTTCGTTCCGGGCAAGGCACGTTCTCGCAGGCGTACCGGGGGTACGTCAAGAGGACGTAACGCAGCACGGGGTGAAAAGGCGGTGAACGATGCCCTTGAGCGGGTTTGAAGACACACCCTTATTGCTGTTGGTTATTTATTGCGGCTCTGTAGCTGTAGCGTACAGCGTTTCTTTAATCTCTACCTTGTCCTTGAGCACATTCTCCATATATTGCTTGCCCCAGGCGTACATGGCATCAAGGATCGGCATCAGACTCTGCCCTTGCTCAGTCAGCGAGTATTCCACCTTTGGCGGAACGACAGGGTAGACCTCCCGGTGCACGATCAGATCCTCCTCCAGCTCCCGTAGCTGCGAGACGAGCATACGCTGGGTAATGTCGGGGATCAGCGCCTTCAGCTCGCCAAACCGCTTGGTGCCCCCCTTGCCCAGATGCCAGAGGATAAGCATTTTCCATTTGCCCCCGATGACAGACAGCGTTAGCTCCTTCTCGCAATTAAACGTTCGATCACATAAATGCCCCATACAGCAGCACCCTCCATCCACGATATTACATTCAGTATACCTCAATGGTATACTTTTGGACACTATGTAAGATGAGAGACACTAGATGAGAAATAAGACACAATGTAATAATAAAGTGCGTACTTACGCTGCGGTTCGATTAGCGCTTATACTATAGCCGTACCCTTCAGGTACATCCAACATTCTGAATGGGAGGCTACACTTATGAAATTGCAATTGGCTCTTGATCTGGTGAACATTCCTGAGGCCATCGAGGTCGTGAAGGAAGTAGCAGAATATATTGACGTAGTTGAGATCGGCACCCCGGTCGTTATTAATGAAGGCTTGCGCGCCGTGAAGGAGATGAAGGCGGCATTCCCGCATCTGCAGGTGCTGGCTGATCTGAAAATTATGGATGCTGGCGGCTATGAGATTATGAAGGCGTCCGAAGCAGGAGCAGACATCATTACCGTGCTGGGTGCGACCGACGACATGACGATCAAGGGCGCTGTGGAGGAAGCACGAAAGCAGAACAAGCAGATTATGGTTGACATGATCAATGTCAAGCAGATCGAGGAGCGGGCTGCGGAGATTGATGCGCTCGGAGTGGATTACATCTGTGTGCATACGGGCTATGATCTTCAGGCGGTAGGGAAGGATTCCTTCGCCGAGCTGCAGACGATCAAGCGTGTGGTCAAGCATGCCAAGACCGCGATTGCCGGCGGCATCAAGCTGGCGACCTTGCCGGAAGCGATCAAGGCTCAGCCTGATCTGATCATCGTCGGCGGCGGGATTACCAGCCAGGAAGACAAGAAGACAGCGGCTGCCGAGATCAAGAAGCTCATTATGGCTGGCTGACAGGAGACGCGTATACCTGTGCGAAACACATCTCATTATACCTCTCTTGTCGTCCAGGAGCTGGCAAGGTCTATGGAGCGCATCGATGAAGAGGCGGCGGACAAGCTGGCGGGGCAGGTGCTCGCTGCGGGCAAGGTGTTCGTCGCCGGTGCCGGTCGTTCGGGCCTGATGATGAAGGCATTTGCCATGCGGCTCATGCATCTGGGCGTGAGCGCCTATGTCGTCGGCGAGACGGTCACACCGGGTCTGGAGGAAGGAGATCTGCTGCTGATCGGCTCCGGCTCCGGTGAGACGGGCAGTCTGGTGGGCATGGCGAACAAGGCTGTGAAGCTAGGCGGCACGCTAGGCGTCCTCACCCTGTTTCCCCAATCGTCGCTCGGCTCGCTCGCTCATCTGGCGATCAAGCTGCCAGGGTCGCCCAAGGATGCGGAGGACAACCAGGGCGTGACAGTGCAGCCGATGGGCTCGCTGTACGAGCAGACGCTGCTCCTGTTCCTCGATGCGGTCATCCTGTGCCTGATGGAGAAGCAGAGCCAGAGCTCGGGAAAGATGTATGGCAAGCATGCGAATCTGGAGTAGCGAAGCAGACGGGAACGCCCCTACCTTGCGTCATTCGGCGCAGCGGGTGGGGGCGTTTGCTGTTTCTTTTTTGTAGCTCAGCAGTTATGGTCATTCAGTCCTTTCATTGATATACTGATCGTAACTAATGAGTCGCTCACAGCTCGGTCGGCCGGGTGAGGTTCACCGTTCAACCGTTCAAGCGCTCATCCGTTCATCCGTTAAAATCATCTGTTCAGTCGGCAGCGGGGTATTCGGTTGCTTTTTTTTTATTGGGATTCAATTACAGGATAGCCAAGAGGAGGGGCGGCGATGACGGCTTCCAGTTCAACACATCGGCTCGACAAGCTGCATATCCACTCGGTTCGAAGCGGTCAGGTGCAATGCGAGCCTGTTCGTCGCCTCAGTTCGCGAACTCTGGATAAATATGTACTCTGTGCCGTTACGGGCGGCAGGCTGGCGCTAAGGGTCAATGGGATCGATTATTCGGTTGCCAAGCGGGAATTATGTATGCTGCTGCCCGGTATGCTCGTGGAGGCGCAGGCTGCCGGGGATGATCCGGCGAGCTTCACGCTCGTTGCCTTCTCCGCAGACCTGATCGTCAAGCGCCACAACGGCAGATTCGCGGAGTCGCCGCCGAATTCGTTGTTTCCTCAGGCGGAATCTCTCGCGATGACTCGTATAAATGAGCAGGCTGTGAAGCAGCTTCTTCTGCTGCGGACATTGCATAGAGAGGGAAGCAGGCTGGAGTTGAAATACAGGCTGCATCTGTTTCTGAAGGAGCTGCTATCTCAGCAGGCAGAGTGGCAGGAACCGTCGTCCGTTGGCATGGAGGTCGCTGTGGAGCATATGGAGCGGCATTATACAAGAGAGTGGGATGTTGCCTCCCTATCCGCGTTGGCGGGTTTGAGCGTCAATCATTTTATCCGAACCTTCAAGAAGCGTATGAATATGACACCGATGGAGTACATACAGAAGCTGCGCATGACGAGGGCGAAGGAGCTATTATTTTCAACTGTGAAAATCAAGGATATTGCCAATCAACTCGGTTATCATGACGAGCATTATTTCAGCCGGGTGTTCAAGAAAGCAGAAGGCGTGGCGCCTACGATGTTCATGCGTACACGTACCCATCGGATTGCAGCGATGTATTACGGACTGGATGATTATCTGTTGACATTAGGCATCGCGCCCGTGGCTGCTCTCTCCTACGTCGAGCGGGTATCCCGCTATTACAATGTGCCTCCGCTGAAGCATGCCATGGAGGAGCTTGTAAGCTCCAGTATGAACTATGACCTCCTGCGCAAGGCGCAGCCTGATCTTATATTATCCAGCGATAGGCTGGGACGGAATAATGAGCTGGAGCGTGTAGCTCCCACCGCCATCATTCCCTATTCTAACGATCATGAACACCTCCTCTCCGAGATAGGCGACATCTTGGGTAGAAGAGAGCAGGCGCATAGCTGGACAGAGCGGTATAACGAGCGCCGGTTCGGGCTGCAGGACAAGCTCGGCTCTCAATTGGGACGTCAGACCGTTTATTTTATTCGCATTAGTAATCACTTCATACGCGTGTATGGAGCGGCCAATCAGACCGGAGCACTGCTCTACCATGATCTTGGGCTGGTACTGCCTGATGCGTTCCCGCGACAGCAATGGGCGATCGAGATCGGGATGGAGGATTTCTCGCACTACAGTGCTGCCCATTTATTTATTGCGGTTGATCCGACGGTCAGGGCGAGACAACGATGGAGGTCGTTAGTGCGCTCTGAGCACTGGATGAGCCTGGAGGCTGTCAGGGAACATCGGGTCTATGATGCGAGCGATCTGTTATTTAAAACGTTAGGGCCAACGGGCAGAGTCTGGGCGATGGACTATGTTGCAAGCCAGCTAATGCGTACCGCGAGGTGAATTTGTCCACTGTGAGAAGGGGAGATTGTCCATTGAAATCCTCTCTTCATTTTTTTAATATAATGATAATGATTATTATTATCTTAAATAAAAAGGGCTCAACCTAATAATCAGTGTTTGACAGAAAACAGACCTTAGCGGAGGGGCGGAGGGATTCTGGAGAAACGTCAGTGTTTGCCTTTAAAGACCGATTCCCACCATAGTCCTCATATAAATAAAAGGAATCGGGCTTTAACAGCGATCGGAAGAACCCTCTGTGCCGTAGCTTCTTATCTCGGCCCAAGTCAAGCACTGATTTCTGGTTTGAGCCTAAAAAGGGAGCAAAAAAATGGTTAGACAGATTGGTTTCATCGCTGCAGCAGTTATGATAATAATTATGCTAGCCGCCTGCGGGAGTGCTACAGATACGCCTGCGGCGTTGAACTCTCCGCCCGCAGAGTCAGGGGTAACAACGGGGTCGGCACCTGGCACATCGGCGGATGTGGAGAAGAGCAATGTACGCACCATTACTCACTTGAAAGGGACAACAGACATTCCGGCTCAAATTGATCGCATCATTGTGCTGTCGGCAGCCTACACCGATCATTTGCTTACAATTGGAGAGAAGCCAGCCGCTATTAATGTAGAGACTCGTTACAATGGAGATTATCTGCCTTACCTGGCCAGCCAGTTACAGGGCGTACAGACGGTGGGCTCTGCGGACTCGCCTAATCTGGAAGCGATTGTACTGCTGAACCCGGATGTCATCCTGATCGAGAGTCGTACTGCGGAATCGACCTATGATGAGTTGAATAAGATTGCGCCAACCCTTGTGCTGGGCAACGAGTGGCTCGATTATGAAGATAATGAAGGGTTCTGGAAGAAAGACCTGCTTACGATCGCAGAAATGTATGATAAGACAGACGTCGCTCAAGCGAAGATTGCGGAGCTGGACAAGAAGACAGCACAGGCCAAGGAGAAGCTCGCATCCCTTGGTAACAAGAAGCTCGCCTTTATGCGGGTGAGGGAGAAGGCGATGCAGATCTATGCAGAGAAGGGGCATCCGCTCGGTACACTGCTCTATGAGAGTCTGGGCTTTGAACCGACCGCGTTAACCCCGGAGCTTCAGCGGGTGGATCTGTCGATGGAGGTCTTGCCGGAGTTGGATGCCGACTACCTCGTGCTGGAGGTTGATCCCAATGGCTACAACAACCTCGACAGCATGAACAAGAGCGTGCTATGGAACAACGTTCCGGCAGTACAGAACAACCAGGTATTTGAATCGGACTCATTCTGGCTGTTCAAGAGCTGGGGAGCGCTCGGCAGAAGCGAGATTATTGATGAGATTCTAGAGATGATTGGTAAATGATGATAGAATCGGCCAGGGGTCGCATACACGTCCCAGATATCTCTGGCCGGTTCTTTGGCGTGATGCGCGGCAAGGGCGATACATGATGGATTCGCGACGGGTCGCTCAGTGCTCTTATGATGCAGTATCCGCATTGTCTCTCAGGAGGCGGAGCATGTCTAATCGCTGTAGGCTGGTTGCCCCTGCGTCGCCAAAGGTAATAAGGTGGATTGAGAAGTCCTTGCCCGACTGCTGTATACGAACGCTGATCCCTGGCGGGAGCTGCGTGGGTTCCAGTTCAATCAGCCTGGTAGCATTTGTGCCTACATACAATTGGTGGTATTCAAAATCAAACTGTGGCTTTGCATTGCTGTCAAACCTGCGGAAGCCTGCGGTATTGGTCCAGTCAATCCTCGACCAGCCGGACTGCCCGATAGATTGACCTTCATACCAGATGCTCCAGAGACCGAGCGCAGAGCGTTCCAGATAGAGGAGCGTCAGCTCTCCATCCTTTTCCGTACCTATTACTCTGTACTCCCTGTCATTGGCATTGAAGCTGCGTTCATATAGGGCATACGAGGTAGAGTAACCGTCAAGCTTTAGAGTCAGAGCGAGGCTGTTAGCCCGCACGATGAAGAATGCGACACAGGCTACAGCTAGCAAAGAGATGGTGATCCAGAATATTTTTTTCAAGGCGGAGCCTCCTTCATAAGCCTTGACAGCGGCATCTGTTCATTTGTAAAGTAGGGAACGATATTATTCCAGGTAGCTGCACATTACATAGTATTTTTCATGATAAGCTACCGATTGTCAATCATTACCGCTGATTGTGCTGCTATTGGGTTGTGGAGCTGATGGGGATTAGGTGGAGCAAAGCAGAGTAAAGGGAAAGCAGCGCTTCGGTGAGTGCTGGTGCGAATGTGAGGCTCACATGAAATCCCCGGTACATTCGCACCTCGAAATTTGTCGAATTACAAAGTAAATAGTTAATATTATCCAGACACAAAGGTCAAAATAAAATATTATTGCGTAAAATCACCCATTAAGTGTATGATTAATGCAGAAATGGGATCGAAAATGTAAATTTTCGCTGTCGCACCTCACGTAGGTGCGTGGATTGAAATGAATTCAAGCTCTGGGCATCTTCCAAGGTAGATCAGTCGCACCTCACGTAGGTGCGTGGATTGAAATCACCGCCAGTGATCCAACCGGCCAAGTGCCGGGGGGTCGCACCTCACGTAGGTGCGTGGATTGAAATGTGATTCCCTGCATGTTAACCCCGTAACGAATATAGTCGCACCTCACGTAGGTGCGTGGATTGAAATATATGTACGCGGGGGAAGTCGTGGAGATTTCCTTGTCGCACCTCACGTAGGTGCGTGGATTGAAATACGTTAATTGTGACATTAGTACGCGGGAGTTGGCGAGTCGCACCTCACGTAGGTGCGTGGATTGAAATGGAGGTGACTACGTAATGATATATACGGATAATGTCGCACCTCACGTAGGTGCGTGGATTGAAATATATGATCGTCGGGAGTTCTGACACTTGGACTAAGTCGCACCTCACGTAGGTGCGTGGATTGAAATAGACTGTTCGGGCATTATATACCACTCCGTTCATTGTCGCACCTCACGTAGGTGCGTGGATTGAAATCAGTTCGCCCATTCCGACAGTTCCCCTTCCAGGCGCGTCGCACCTCACGTAGGTGCGTGGATTGAAATTTATTAATACAGATACGACCGGAAGCAACGCTTGTCGCACCTCACGTAGGTGCGTGGATTGAAATGGGAGGTTTGGCTGGTGATTGAGATATCGACATGCCGTCGCACCTCACGTAGGTGCGTGGATTGAAATATCGAACGTTCGGAACTCTTCTTCCTTCTCAATGTCGCACCTCACGTAGGTGCGTGGATTGAAATAGCAATCTGACGAAAGACTCGCTCGAAGTCACTCGTCGCACCTCACGTAGGTGCGTGGATTGAAATATATCTCATCTGTGCCCCTCCTTACTGGACTTTGAGTCGCACCTCACGTAGGTGCGTGGATTGAAATTATTGGTGATGCTAAAAGCAGAATGGAAATACTGGTCGCACCTCACGTAGGTGCGTGGATTGAAATATCGCTGCTAGTATCGGGTACACCTGCAATGGGTCTACGTCGAACCTCACGTAGGTGCGTGGATTGAAATCAATTGCTCCGGTTTCTTTCACTTGTACTTTAATCAGTCGCACCTCACGTAGGTGCGTGGATTGAAATAGGTTTTCCGGCACAATCAAAAAATCCTCCGGCGTCGCACCTCACGTAGGTGCGTGGATTGAAATTAGCAAGTGGAGACAATCCGGGGTACAATTACGGTCGCACCTCACGTAGGTGCGTGGATTGAAATATAGCTGTGCATCATGACGGGCGGATCTGTTGGCGTCGCACCTCGCGTAGGTGCGTGGATTGAAATAAAGGCTCTAATCATCGTATCTTCGTCAGGACTCGTCGCATCTCGCGTAGGTGCGTGGATTGAAATACCAGATACTCGGCCCAGAACGAGCCTCTGAATCCAGTCGCACCTCACGTAGGTGCGTTGATTGAAATTCTTGAATGTGTTCAGCAGTTACGTCAGAGCTTTCCCAGTCGCACCTCACGTAGGTGCGTGGATTGAAATGGTGGTTGGGTTGTTAGTGATGGTGATACCTGTAGTCGCACCTTACGTAGATGCGTGAATTGAAACGTTCGCCTTACTACTTTCAGGCTATTCTATAGCCACCCCAATAGCCGCACACATACCGTTACCCGGCGCCACGCTGCTCACGCAGATGGCTGCCGGGTAACGGTTATTTCCATGTGCGCGCTACGCGGCCTCGCATCACATAGCGGCTTGATGCCCGCTTGGCTACGCTCCTACTTGGATTCCATCGGGTATAACGATTATAATGGTCTGTACACCGCAATTGCGCGAGCGGCGCTCACGGCATGATGATGAGGGCTGGCGCAGCCAATATTGCATGAGAGAGGACACGACGGAGATATGAACTCATTGTGCAAGGTTCTAATTGTAGATGATGAAATTCTGGTCAGACAAGGCATCAAGCATTATCTGAACTGGGAGCAAGAGGGGTTCCAGATCGTCGGCGAAGCATCGAATGGGCAGGAGGCGCTCGATCGCATCGCTACGCTGCAGCCCCATATTGTCATTACCGATATTGTTATGCCGGTTATGGACGGGGAGAAGCTGACACGGATGGTGAAGCAGCATTTCCCGGAGATTGAGATTATCGTGCTGAGCGCCTTCGGGGAGTTCGATTATGTTCGCTCCAGCTTTCAGAGCGGGGTGGCCGACTACATATTAAAGCCCAAGCTGGATGCCAGCCATCTGCTGGCTGTGCTGAAGGCTACCGCGGCCAAGATTCCATCACTCAGCCTGACGGCGAACACAAACGCTTACAAGGTCTCAATCGAGAATGTACTCGAGAAGCTCCTCTCCGGCTATGAGGATCATGCTCTGGACAATGAGCTGCTGAAGGAGACGTTCCCTTATTCAGGCTATGCATTAATCGGGGCCGATCTGGGGCGATTGTCTCCGCAGGAGGCCGCGCCACATGCTGCTGCCCTCAGTCAGGCGTTGGAGCAATTGGAGGCGGAGCTGGAGTCGTTCACAGCACGCCGGATACCTGCCGAGCCTCATATCGAGGTGTATCTGGCTAATCTGGATGACAGTATGTATACGATGGCGCAGCATCGGCTGGGCAAGCTTGCACAGCTCGCCAGAGCGGAGCGAATGGAGACCTGCTGGGCGATGAGCGAGCCGTTTGCTGTATTAGGCAAGCTTCCTGCTCTCTATCGAGATCGCTTCCTCAAGCTGCTCGGGTACCGCTTCTTCCTGCCAGATAAACCGCTGCTGATCGAGATAGAGCTGCCGCGACGTCCTGTGGAATCGCCACGCTTCAACCTCAACCAGTTCACCGAGGAGATCAAGCGCCAGCAGTTCGAGAGCGCATTCCATGATCTGAAAGCCTATGTCGCTGCGCTGTCATCCGATTACAGTGCCGATGCCTATGAATTTCGGTCGTTTCTGGGTAACATCATCTTCAACGTGACCGTCATGCTTAGCCATATGGATTATGAGGTCGCCGAGCTGGAGGAAGGAAAATATGAATACTTCCGTCATATTGAGGAGGCGCGTTCTGCGGCAGAGGCGTCAAAGCTGCTGGATGAGTTCCTGGCGGCGGCTTGGAAGTGCATCTACCATCGACGCAATCAATATAGCAACCCGAATATGAAGAAGCTGCTGGACTATATCGAGCAGCATTATGCAGAGCCGCTCAGTCTGAGCGAGGTGGCCAAGCATTTTCATTTTAATCCCTCGTACTTGTCCAGCTACTTCGCAGCTAACAACAAGGAGGGCTTCAGCGAATATGTGAACAAGCTTCGCATCGAGAAGGCTGAACAATTGCTGCGTGAAGAGGGCGCGACGATTGCCGAGATTAGCGGCATGGTGGGCTACTCGGATCACAGCTACTTCTGCAAGGTATTCAAGAAGGCGACAGGGCTGGCTCCGAGCCAATATCGTCGGAAGCATCGCCGCTAGTTACGGGGCAGAATCTTACAGAAAGCGAGCGTATACGTAATGAGACTGTTTTGGCCGCAATTCAGGCATCATCGCCTCTTCATGAAGATATTCTCGGTACTGGTCATCAGTATCGTCCTGGTCACTCTGCTCACGCTGACGATTACCATTCGCATGTCGGAGCGGCTGTTCATGGAGACGTTCAGTATTACGAACTCCAAGGTGCTCAGTCAGATCAAGCAAAATTTTGAATCGTATCATAATGCGGTGGTGAATCTCTCCTTCAGCGTCAGTCAGAGCGGTGCGATCCGCAGCTTCCTGTCTGAGGAGGATACGACCTCGCTGGAGGTCGTCCGGTCTTACTTTGGCATGCAGCAGATGATGAAGCGCTACCGGACGGCGATCGATCCTTACGGAGCAGCGATCACCATTCTTGGCAATAACGGCCGTGCTTACACCCCGGAGCAGACGCTATGGCCAGTAATGAAGGAGGAGCTGCTCCGTCATCCTCTAACTGACCACGCGCTCGCTGAGCCGCGCCGGCTGAGCTACCAGCTCTATACCCCCGACAAGGCTGCCGCAGGCGAGGAGCCTTTAATTGTAGCGACGAAAGTACTGATGGAGCGAACGAGTGACGAGGTGTACGGCATGCTCTATGTCACGATTCGTGAGCAGGACTTCAATCAATTCTACCGAAGCTTCACCAGCAAGGGCAATCAGGTCATGCTGCTCGATGAATCCGGCCGTATCGTATCCAGCGACCAGAGGGAGCTGATCGGCAGCTTCTCGCCGGAGCTGCTGCAGCATGCGCAGAAGGTGGAGCAGCAGCAGCTCGATTACCTGGAGGCGCGTGTGATGGGGAAGGATAGCATCGTACTGTCACAGCATCTCCCCTCTTATGGCTTCTACCTCGTCAATCTGATCGATAAGCAATATGCAGTAGGTCAGGTTGTCAATGTGAAGGCCGTTGTACTGACGTCGATGGGCGTGGTATTGGTTGCACTGATCATCTTGTTCCCGATTATTCGCAATATGATCAAGTCGCTCACACGCTTAGTAAGACAGATGTCTAATTTGACAAAAAATAATTTCAATAAAATCAATGTGTCCGGCAGCTATGAGATTCAGGAGCTGGGACGAGCCTTCAACTATATGGTGGATGAGCTGCAGGATCATATGCGGCAATTAGTCACCACCCAGCAGGAGCAGCGACGATCCGAGCTGGCGGCCCTGCAGAGTCAGATCAACCCTCATTTCCTGTACAATACGCTCGCATCCGTCAAAATACTCGTTCAGCAGGGCAGCAAGGAGAAGGCGGCAGACACGATCAATGCGCTTATCTCCCTGCTGCATAATTCCATCGGCAATATACGGGAGACGAACACGGTCGAGCAGGAGCTGGAGCAGCTGCGCAGCTACGTATTCATTAATCACATCCGTTATGGGGAGCGAATTCGGGTTCATTTCTTCGTCTCTCCAGACTGCACCAGCTACCATCTGCCGAAGCTGATTATCCAGCCGTTCATCGAGAACGCCTTCTTCCATGCGTTCATCCAAAAGACAGAGGGATATATTCATGTGATGATTGCCCAGGAAGGGCAAATGCTCGTGTGCGAGGTCGTCGATAATGGCGATGGATTCGAGCAGGGGGAGAAGGGAAACAAGCTCCCAAGCTCGATGAGCAACCGGCAGCTATTTAGCGGGATCGGCATTCGCAACGTGCATGACCGGATCACATTATTGTATGGGGATAGTTATGGCGTCAAAATTATGAGTCAGCCGGGGGAAGGAACCCGTGTGCGAATCTGGCTTCCGGTGATCACGGATAAAAATAATACAAGTATCTAAAAATAATACAAGAATAAAATTTGCCTTCATTTCGAATGATAAGAATACGACAAATGAAGGCAAATATTTTTCTAACACTCCAGGCTGAGGGATTGCTATCATGAAAGAGCAACGTCGGCAAACGCTTTCAGAAAAGCTTTACAGGCTTGAGAATCAAAGGTTCAAAAAAAGCAAAAATCCGCTAAAACTGACTAACGGGGGTAGAGAAATCGTGAAAAAAAGTTTTGCTATTTTGTTGGCAAGCATGATGCTGCTGATGGCACTGGCAGCTTGCTCCAAATCCACTACTGAAAGCCCTGGCACAACAACGGGAACGGATTCGGGTACGAAGACAGAAACCGAAGCAGCGAAGGAAATTACAATCTGGGCATGGGACCCGAACTTCAACATTAAGGCGCTGGAGCTGGCCAAGGAATCCTACAGCAAGCAGAATCCTGATCTGAAGGTAAACCTCGTGGAATTCGCACAGAATGATATTGTGCAAAAACTGAACACTGGCTTCAACTCCGGCACAACAAAGGGTCTGCCAAACATCGTGCTGATCGAGGATTACCGTGCGCAAAGCTTCCTGCAAGCTTACCCGGATTCTTTCTATGAACTGACCAATTCGATCAAGGCATCTGACTTTGCTGATTACAAGCTGGGGCCAACTAGCTCTAACGGCAAGCAATACGGCGTACCGTTTGATTCCGGTGTAGCGGGTCTGTACGTGCGCACGGATCTGCTGGAGCAAGCTGGCTACAAGCTGGCTGACCTGCAGGACATCACATGGGATAAATATATCGAGATCGGTAAAAAGGTGAAGGAAGTTACAGGCAAGGACATGGCTTCCCTTGACCCGAATGATCTGGGTCTGATCCGTATGATGATCCAGTCCGCGGGTTCCTGGTACCTGAAGGAAGACGGCAAGACACCTGACATCTCTGGCAACGTAGCGATGAAAGAAGCATTCGAGCTGTACAAGAAAATGATGGAAGCTAATATCATCAAAATTCACTCCGACTGGAGCCAATTCGTAGCGAGTGCAAATAACGGCTCTGTAGCATCGGTGCCAACAGGCAACTGGTTCACGCCTTCGATCATGCAAGAGGCTTCCCAGTCCGGTCAATGGGCAGTGGCTCCATTCCCGAAACTGCCGAACAATGACAAGTCGGTTCACGCATCCAACCTGGGCGGCAGCTCCTGGTATGTGCTGAATGTACCAGGCTCCGAGCAAGCGGCTGATTTCCTGGCCAAAACGTTTGGTTCCGATGTGGAACTGTACCAGAAGCTGATCACAGATGTTGGTGCTATCGGTACCTACAAGCCTGCTGCGAGCGGTGAAGCGTATCAGCAAGCCAACGAATTCTTCAACGGTCAGAAGATTGTTGCCGACTTCGCAAACTGGACAGCACAAATTCCTAACGTGAACTATGGCTTGCATACGTATGCGATCGAGGACATCCTGGTTGTAGAACTGCAAAATTACTTGAATGGCAAAGATCTGGACAAGGCTCTGGCTGACGCTCAGGCACAAGCAGACTCCCAAGTGAAGTAATACAGGGCCACATCATAATGGCGTACAACGGCGCTCCGCATCCGCAGCGGAGAGCCGTTTACGCTTCATGCGGCTATGCCGCAGCAAGAGTGGATAGGATTCACAACGTTATATGCCGCAATAGATAGAGGAAGCGCCGCCTATGCATGTCGCCAGTCAATGGCCGAGGCATGGCCCGCCAAGGACGGCAACAGCCGTTTACGCTTGGATTCTAACGAAACGACAGATCGCAGGTGAGCCAGCGGCTCCATGTTAATCGACGCTCTGTAGTTTCATTAGATTTCGAAAGGCTACGCTTGAGGCGGCAGCGCTCAGGAATCGTAATAGGATGCTTGCAATGCTTCACGTACAGAAAGGAGATGCTTGACAGATGAATACAGCAAAACCAGGGCTCTCGATTCGAGCCAAATCGGCGATGACCGGCTGGAGTTTCGTCATAATAGCCGTCGTCATGATCGCCGTTTTTTACTTTTATCCGATGATTCAAGCCTTAATCCTGTCGTTCCAGACGGGGGCCGGCTCCAACCTGAGCTTTAATGGACTGGACAACTACAAGCGGCTGTTCACGGATCAGACGTTCCGCGCCGCACTGGTGAATACATTTATCTACCTGATCGTTCAGGTGCCAATCATGATTGTGCTGTCGATGTTCTTGTCCGTACTGCTTAACGACAGCAAGCTCAAGCTGAAGGGCTTCTTCCGTATGGCGATCTTCTTGCCATGTGTAACCTCGCTTGTAGCGTATTCCGTTATCTTCAAATATCTGTTTGCCGGAGACGGCCTGATCAACCAGACGTTGCTCAATATTCACCTGATCTCCCAGCCGATCGGCTGGCTGACCGATCCCTTCTGGGCCAAGATTACGATTATTATCGCCATTACGTGGAGATGGACGGGCTACAATATGATCTTCTATCTGTCCGCTCTGCAAAATATCGATAATTCCATCTATGAAGCAGCCCGGATCGACGGCGCCTCGTCGGTACGCCAGTTCTTCAGCATTACCGTTCCGCTGCTCAAGCCGATCATTCTGTTCACGTCGATTACATCGACGATCGGAACACTGCAACTGTTCGATGAGGTCATGAACATTACGAAGGGCGGCCCGGGCAATTCGACGCTCTCGATCTCGCAGTACATCTACAATCTGTCATTCAAGTACACGCCGGACTTCGGCTATGCGGCAACTGTCTCGTATTCGATCGTGATCCTGATCGTGCTGTTGTCCATCATTCAGTTTAAAGCGGCAGGTGAAAAATAATGGCTAAACTCAAACGAATATTTACGTACTTGTTTCTTAGCTTGACGGCGTTTATCTCGATCTTCCCGTTTATTTGGATGATCGTCAGTGCAACTAACCCATCGGTTGAGGTCACGCGCGGGCGCTTGCTGCCTGGCAGCCATCTGATGACGAACTTCAACAATCTGCTTGATTCGGTCGATCTGGTGCCATCTCTGCTGAACTCGGCCAAGATCTCCGTCTCCACGACACTGCTGTCGCTGCTGATCGCTTCGCTGGCAGGCTACGGGTTTGAGGTATACCGCAGTAAGGCCAAGGATATTGTCTTCACAATTCTGCTGTTGTCGATGATGATTCCATTTGCGGCGCTGATGGTGCCGTTATACCGGATGTTTGCTTCCATCTCTCAGCAATTTCCGATGATCGGGATCGATACGCTGACCTCTGTCGTACTACCTACGGTGACCACGGCGTTCCTGATCTTCTTCTTCCGCCAGAGCACCAAGATGTTTCCGAAGGATATGCTGGAGGCAGGAAGAATTGACGGCTTGAGTGAACTTGGATTATTCTTTAAGGTATATGTACCGACGATGAAGACAACCTATGCAGCCGCTTCGATCATTACCTTCATGGCTAGCTGGAATAATTACCTCTGGCCACTGATCGTGCTGCAATCGCAGGAGAATCGGACAATTCCGCTGCTGATCTCCACACTCGGCTCCAGCTATTCGCCGGATTACGGGATGATCATGACAGCGATTGTCATTGCAACGCTCCCAACAGCGCTTGTGTTCTTCCTCATGCAGCGCCATTTCGTGGCCGGGATGGTCGGTGCGGTAAAATAAAGCAAGAGGAGAGAAGATATGAAAGCAACAGTACCTACCCTGGAGTGGCTAACCGATGTCAGTGTGTTCGCGGTGAACAGATTGCCTGCACATTCGGATCATCGTTATTATGAGTCGCTCCAGGAGGCGGCAGAGGCTGCGGATATGAAGCTGCGCTCCAGCTTGAATGGCACGTGGAAATTCCAGTACGCTCCCAATCCGGCGAGCCGCCCCGAAGCGTTCTACAAGACGGAGTTCAACTGTGAGGGCTGGGGGACGATCGAGGTGCCGGGTCATATCCAGATGCAGGGCTACGGTCAGCCGCAATACGTTAATACGATGTATCCGTGGGATGGCCACGAAGAGCTGCGCCCGCCCCAAATCTCGACAACACATAATCCTGTTGGCAGTTATGTAACCCGTTTCAGTCTGCCGGAGCATTTCCAGAATCGTCCGGTTCATATCTCGTTCCAGGGTGTGGAATCGGCGTTCTATGTCTGGTTGAATGGCCACTTCGTCGGCTACAGCGAGGACAGCTTCACACCAGCAGAGTTCGATCTGACGCCATTCGTTCAGGAGAAGGACAACAAGCTGGCGGTTGAGGTATACCAGCGTAGCACCGGAAGCTGGCTGGAGGATCAGGATTTCTGGCGCTTCTCCGGCATCTTCCGCGATGTGTATCTATACACCGTGCCTGAGGTGCATGTGTCTGATCTATTCGTGCGCACCGACCTGGATGCGGCCTATGAGCAGGGCTCGCTATCGGCGGAGCTGACGTTCCGCGAGGGAGCAAGCGGCAAGGTGCGCCTCTCGCTGCTAGATGGTGAAGGAGGCGCTCTGCTGGAGCTGGAGCAGCCGATTGAGAGCGGCAAGCTGACAGTCAGCGGCGCGGCGGGCGCAGTTAAGCTGTGGAGTGCAGAGGAGCCTAATCTGTACACACTGCTGATCGAGGTATATGACGCCAGCGGCAAGCTGGTGGAGGTGATCCCGCAGAAGGTTGGCTTCCGCAAATTCGAGATGATCAACAAGATCATGCATCTTAACGGCAAGCGGATCGTATTCAAGGGCGTGAATCGTCATGAGTTCAACCCGCGCCGTGGACGCGCCATCACGAAAGAGGATATGCTGTGGGACATCCGCGCGCTGAAGCGCAACAACATCAATTCGGTGCGCACCTCGCATTACCCGAATCAGACCTTGTGGTATGAGCTGTGTGACGAGTACGGCGTCTATGTAATCGATGAGATGAACCTGGAGACGCATGGCTCCTGGCAGAAGATGGGTGCGGTCGAGCCGTCCTGGAACGTGCCGGGCAGTCTGATGGAATGGCAGGACATCGTCATGGATCGCGCGATCTCCATGCTGGAGCGCGACAAGAATCATCCATCCATTCTGATCTGGTCGCTGGGCAATGAATCGTATGCCGGCCAGGTGCTGCTGAACGTGTCTCACTACTTCCGGGAGACAGACCCAAGCCGGCTCGTACACTACGAGGGCGTCTTCCATAACCGCGAGTATGATGCTTCTAGCGATATGGAGAGCCGCATGTACGCCAAGCCTGCGGACATCGAGGAATACCTTAACAATGATCCGCAAAAGCCTTATATTAGCTGTGAGTACATGCATGCCATGGCCAACTCGCTGGGCGGCATGCACAAGTATACCGAGCTTGAGGATCGCTATCCGCTGTATCAGGGCGGCTTCATCTGGGATTATATCGATCAGGTCATCGTGAAGAAGGATCGCTACGGCAAGGAGTTTCTCGCTTATGGCGGAGATTTCGACGACCGTCCGACCGACTATAATTTCTGTACGAACGGGATCGTCTATGCGGATCGCGTAGAATCGCCGAAGATGCAAGAGGTCAAGTTCCTGTATCAGAATGTGAAGCTGAACGTCGAGCGTGACGGTGTGACGATCCGTAATGATAATCTGTTCATCTCAACCGCAGGCTATGTGCTGGAATATACGCTGTATCGCGAAGGGCAACCGGTAATTAGCGGCTCGCAGCGGGTCGTGGTGGAGCCTCAGAGCGAAGCGTATGTGGCGTTGCCTGAGCAGTCGGCCAAGGCTGTAGCAGCAGGCGAGTACACACTGCAGGTTGCCTTCAAGCTGGCTGAGGCTCAACTGTGGGCGGATGCGGGCTATGAGATCGCCTTCGGCGAGCATATCTATCAGGTTGCAGGCGAGCAAGCGGCTGTGCCGCAGGGCGAGCTGCGACTGATCCGTGGCGATGTCAACTACGGCGTGAAGGGCGACGGCTTCAGCATGATCTTCTCCCGTCAGGCGCATACGCTCGTGTCGTTGAACTATGGCGGGCGCGAGATGATCGCCCAGCCGCCGGCGCCGCTGTTCTGGCGGGCGCTGACCGACAATGACCGCGGCACAGCAATGGGCTTCCATGCGGGCGGCTGGTATGCTGCAAGCCTGGCTCGGCGCTGTACCGGGCTGGAGGTGACGGAGGGCGAAGGCAGCCTGACGTTCACGTACAGCTATGCCTTCAGTAATCATGAAGCGGTGAAGAGTGCAGTGGCCTACACGGTCTATGCAGATGGCAGCTTGCATGTGAAGGCGAGCTATGAGGGGCCGGAGGGACTGGCGGATCTGCCTACCTTTGCCCTCTCGTTCAAGGTTCCGGCTGATTATGACAAGCTGGAGTGGTATGCGATGGGGCCGGAGGAGAATTACATCGACCGCGCCTTCGGCGCACGGCTCGGCATCTTCCATACCGAAGCAGGAGATCATGTGTCCGGCTATGTGGTGCCGCAGGAGTCCGGCAACCGTACAGGCGTGCGGCGCGTGGACATCGCGGATGCACTCGGGCAGGGCATCCGCCTGGCCTCGCCAGCATCGTCTCCGGTAGAATGCAATATCTCGCCGTATACGGCGTTCGAGCTGGAGAATGCGATGCATCACTATGAGCTGCCTCCCGTTCATTACACCGTCGTTACGGTGGCGGGTCGGCAGATGGGCGTTGGCGGCGACGATAGCTGGGGCGCGCCGGTACACCCGGAATACCGACTTCCTTCGGGACAGCCGCTGCAATTTGAATTTACGATTCGCAAGCTGTAGGACAGTCATAAGGATGCAAGACGAAGAAGCAGGAGAGCGCACCAAGCCGCTCTCCTGCTTTTTTTGTGTTATGTCCAAGGTGGGATATTATGCTTGTTATGGTGCCATACTAACGCTAATTCCTATCCTATCCGTTGAGGTGCATTATGCAGAATGTATATCAGACAAGTCCGCCGCTCACCCCCTCATCGCCTGTACCAGCAGACCTGTCCTCTGCGCTTCAAGAGATTCAGGGCACACTGGGCAGCTCCAGCGATCTGGTGATGAAGACGTTCACTTGTCTCAAGCGTTGGCCAGCGGCACTCGTCTATATGGATGGATTTGTCGATCAGCAGCTTCTTCATGAATCGATACTGCGCTCGCTTCTGCGTCGTGATGATGAGGTCTCCAGGCTGATTCAGCTTCGTGATGATGAGCGATTAAGTTATATTGAGCATGAAGTTCTGATCGCCGCGGACACGAAGCGAATCGATACGATGGGCGCCCTGTTCACGGATCTGATGTCAGGCTGTGTGATGCTGCTGTTGGACGGTTCTGCCGTCGTGCTGCGGATTGGTGCTGTCGGCTGGGAGGATCGCAGCATCAGCGAGCCGAATTCACAGGCTGTGGTGCGCGGGCCGATGGAAGGCTTCAATGAAAATCTGCGGACGAATATGACGCTTATTCGTCGCAGAATCAAGGACCCTGAGCTGTGGACCGAGACACGTGAGATTGGCAGAGTCACCAAAACCTCGGTTGCAATCGTCTTCCATCGCCAGATTGCCGATGCCTCTGTTGTAGAGGAGGTAAGGCGGCGGCTAGACAAGATTGATATTGACGGTATTCTCGAGAGCGGCTACATTGAGGAATTTATTCAGGATACACAGCGCACCATCTTCCCGACGGTATATAACAGTGAACGTCCTGATACCGTTGCAGCAGCGCTGCTGGAAGGTCGAGTCGCCATCCTCGTGGACGGAACCCCGTTTGTCCTGCTCGTTCCCGCACTGTTCGTCCAGTTCTTCCAATCCGCGGAGGATTACTACCAGCGCGCAGACATCAGCACGCTGCTGCGGATCATTCGGTATCTTGCATTTTTTATTGCCATGCTGGCGCCTTCATTCTATATCGCGATCTCGACCTTTCATCAGGAGATGCTGCCAACCAGCCTGTTAATCAGTGTAGCGGCTCAGCGGGAGGGTGTGCCGTTTCCTGCTTTTATCGAGGCATTGCTGATGGAGGTGACCTATGAGATATTGCGGGAGGCGGGGGTTCGTATCCCCAAGACGGTCGGTCAGGCGGTGTCCATCGTCGGCACACTCGTTATTGGTCAAGCTGCAGTCGATGCGGGTGTCGTGTCCGCAGCGATGGTCATCATCGTGTCGATCACAGCAATCTCCAGCTATGTCATCCCGGAGAACGGATTGTCCATCTCGGTACGCATCATCCGGTTCGTGCTTATGGCGCTTGCAGCGAGCTTTGGCTTATTCGGGATATTGCTCGGGCTGCTCATGCTGGTGATCCATCTCACCAGTCTTCGCTCGTTCGGCGTATCGTATATGAGCCCTTACGGTCCGTATGTAGCCGGAAATTTGAAGGATACGTTCTACCGCGTACCCTGGCCGGCGATGCGAACCCGACCAGCGACCGCCAATCCACGAAATTTGCACCGTCAAGGGATAGACATACAGCATCAACATCGTGAAAGCGGGGAGAGCTATGGAGCGTCTGCTAATAATAGGGAAGCTGGCAGTGGTGACAGGGCTGTTGCTGACGTTGACAGGCTGCTGGGGGCGACACGAGCTGAATGATCTGGCTATTGTCCTAGGGCTCGGAATCGACAAGGCCGGTGATGAGATCAAGGTGACGGCTCAGGTCGTCATTCCCTCAGGGGTAAGCTCCAATCAGAATAAAATATCGGCCGCCCCGGTAACGGTCTTTAACGCTACGGCACCAACCCTGTTCGAGGCGATTCGGAAGCTGACAGTCAGCAGCCCGCGCATTGCCTTTCTGTCCCATATTCGGGTGCTTGTATTCGGAGAGCAGTTTGCCAGAGAGAATGGGGTCGGCGAGATGCTGGACGGGATGATGCGCGACCCACGTGTCCGACCTGATTATTATGTGACGGTCGCTCGTCGCACAACCGCAGAATCAGTGCTGTCTGTACTGTCCATGCTGGAGAAAATCCCTGCTGATAAGCTGTACAAGTCGTTGGATGCATCGGCAACAACCTGGGCGCCGACCACAACAGTGAATGCGGATCGGCTGATGGAGGATATGATTGGGTCAGGTCATTCCGCCGTCGTGCCAGGGGTTGAGATCAGAGGGAATCCCAAAGGCATTAATAGCAACAACAATCTGACGGGTGTGAAGCCCGCAGCACAGCTTGTAATGAACGGCCTGGGCGTCTTCCGCAAAGATAAGCTGATCGGATGGCTGAGCGAGGTGGAGTCCAAAGGGTTCAATTATATACGTGACCAGGTGGATTCCACTATGGGACATATCCGCTGTGAGGAGGACAAGGGCTATATCGCCCTGAACTCATTGCGCTCCAATACGAAGATCAAGACGACGATGAATGCGCAGTCCAAGCCGCAGTTTCATGTCAAGGTGGAGACGGTGAGTGTGATCGCTTCAGTAGAGTGCAAACAGAGGATAGGGAGTTTGAAGGCGATAACTGCGATGGAGAAGAAGGGCAGCGAGCAGACGAACAAGCTGATGAGAGAAGCGGTCAATACGGTCTTTCGGAAGTATAAGGTAGATATATTCGGATTCGGTCAGGAATTGGAGCGCAAGTATCCAAAGCAGTGGGCGAAGCTGAAGGATAGCTGGGAGGAGCATTTGAAGGATTTGAACATTCAATACGACACGAAATTCATGATCAAGCGTGTGGGAACACTGGATGATTCCTTCCTGAAGCAGATTAAGGAGTAGAGTATGACCACATATATCGCCGTAGGTGTGATAGCTGTTATTATCGCCGCAATCTATCTGCCGGAGCAGATTCGGCTGCGTCGGATGAAGGAAATTATGGTGTTCTCGCTGTATCTGCTAAGTGGGAGCGCGATGAGCGTTATCGCTATCGATCTGGAATCCGTGCCAAGTCCGCTGGAGTTTATCGTCTGGATCTATGAACCGGTGAATCAGATGCTGGGGGGATTATTTAAATAGGGGGCTGAAGACATGTTGGAGCCAGGACGAATCAGTGTTCGGCAATTGATCGTAGTCATGCTGTTAATCCAGATCGGTGACATGATTCTGGTCTACCCGTCGTTAATAGCGGGCGCTGCACAACAGGACGCGTGGCTGGCCTCCTTGATCGGTATTCCCTTTGGCCTCTTCACGGTCTGGATTATGCTGCAGTTATACAAGCAGGCTCCAGGCTTGACGCTGATTGAAGGGCTGGGCAAAATATTTGGCAAATGGATGGGCGCAATACTTGGGCTGTGGTACTTGTTTTACTTCATGGTGATGGCAGCTATCATAGTCCGCGAAGCTGGAGATTTCCTGACCACGCAGATTCTTCCTGAAACTCCGATTCGGGTCATTCATCTGATCCTGGTTGTTGTTCTGGTGTGGGGGATCAAATATGGGCTTGAAAGCTTGAGCCGGACAGGAGAACTGCTCATTCCGATCGTCGTGATGTTCATAGCGTTCCAAGTGATCTGTCTGCTGCCCCAGATCGAGGTGGCACGCCTGGAACCCGTATTCGCTTCAGGGGCGAAAAACATTGCAGCAGGGGCTACGCTGGCAGTCGCATACCCGTTCGGAGAGCTGCTGCCTGTGCTCATGCTCATCCCCTATGCGCTGAATCGACCGCATCGAACCCGAGACCTGCTGGTGACCGCCCTCATCGGTTTTCTGATGCTGACGATGATTGTGACCGTTGCGTTGATGGTGCTTGGGCCGTTCTTTACACAGCATAATATTTACGCATCCTTCATCTTGTCCCAGCGCATCAGTATCGGGAACTTCCTGGAGCGAATCGAATCCGTGATGGCTACGATCTGGATTATCTCAACCTACTTCAAAGCGGTCATCTATTTCTATTGCTTTGTTCTCGGCTCCGCGCAGCTCTTCGCACTCCGCAGCTATCGTCCGATTATTATGCCATCAGGGATGATCATCTTCGGCATGGCGATCATCCTCGCACCGACCCTTACCTATTATCAGGCGATCGTGTCCAAGTACTGGGTCTATTGGGATCTTACGTGCGCGCTGGTGATTCCCCTGTGCGGGCTGCTTGTCTGCTATGTGCGCAAAAGGTGGAGCGGACAGAAGCTCGGTGAAAACACCTATAATTGACATAATATTAACATTAAAATGTGATGAATATTGACATTTAAATTCTCTATCCCCTACAATAGAATGAAAAGCTGGGTGGATGGCGGCCGGCTGTCCGGCTGGCTGTGCTTGGCGACAGAGAAGGAGTGGGGAGAGATGCGCTTATTGCTGCTGAAGCACTTCAGATTCGATAGAGAGACAGCGATTACGGATTGGGCGGCAGCCCAGGGGCATACGTTCACGCTGCTGTATCCGCCAGATGATGAGACGTATCCTGAACATGACAGCTATGAGCTGCTGGTCATCCTGGGCGGACCGATGAGTGTATACGAGGAGAAGCTGTACCCCTGGCTGACGGAGGAGAAGCAATTCGTTCGTGAGGCGCTGCAGAGGGGGAAGCTGGTGCTGGGCATCTGCTTCGGTGCACAGATGCTGGCTGAGTTGCTCGGCTCTAGGGTGTATCGCAATGCTTATAAGGAGATTGGCTGGCATAAGATAGAGCGCACCACAGCGGAGCACCCGCTGCTCTCACAGCTTCCACAGCAGTTCTATTCCTTTCAATGGCATGGGGACTGCTTCGATCTACCCGAGGGAGCGGTGCGGCTGGCGGGGTCTGAAGCCTGTACCAATCAGGCGTTTGCCTATGGCAACAGGGTAGCGGGCCTGCAATTCCATCTCGAGGCTCATCCCGAGGCAATCGGGGAGATGCTCTCCTGCTGGAGCAGCGAGCTTGTTGAGGGGCCATACATTCAGTCCGCCACACACATCACCGCTGAGCTGGCGAGGAGCGAGCAGTCCTTTGCCATGCTGGCGCGGGTGCTGGATCAGCTAGCTGCGGTCATGCAGGCGGATCAGGGAAGTGGGCGGTCGGAACAATCGGCCGGACAGGCGGAGCAGCAGAGCGGCGTGCGCCACGAGGCGCAGGCTGCCCCAGGGGCATAGCCTTCTCCCTGCCGGCAGCGTTCGATGAAGTGCAGGAGGAGGCTGGCATAATTGCAGGAGTGGCTACTGCGATGCAGTGCATGTGATTCGACTGACCGCCGTCATGCAGCAATGCATCGCGCGCTAAGCCCGCCTAAGAGACAGGCGGGCTTACAGGCTAAGGCTATGGGTCAGGCGCGAATATCGGCGAACTTGACACATACCGGCTTGGAGGCTACCAGCTCATCGCCAGTAGGCTCCAGCTTGCCGCTATGCTCGTCACGCCTGAACGTGACGACATTATTGCCGTCGCGGTTAGCGGCGAGCAGGAAGCGGTTGTCGGGAGATAAGGCGAAGTTGCGCGGATGCCCGCCGCCTGTGGAGACATGCTGAACCAGGCTTAATCGTCCGGTTTGCTGATCTACCGCATAGACGGCGATGCTGTCATGGCCGCGGTTGGAGCCGTACAGATAGCGGCCGTCCCTAGATAGATGAATGTCGGCGCATGCATTGTCCCCCACGAAGCCTTCGGGCAGTGTGGAGACGGTCTGAAGCTCCGTCAGCCTTCCTTGCTCAGCATCATAGTGGAAGGCAGTGATTGTGGCGCTCAGTTCATTAATGAGATAGCCGTAAGGCTGGGTCGGGTGGAAGGCGAAGTGCCGCGGTCCCGAGCCAGGTGTTACGGACACCTCGCTCTGCAGGCCCAGCTTTCCCTCGGCAGCATTCAGGCGATAGACGAATACCTTGTCGAGTCCCAGATCACAGGCGACAGCGAAGCGGTTGCCCGGAGCGATGAAGACGGAATGCGTTCTGGCCTGGCTCTGTACAGGAAGGAGGCTGGAGCCATGATGCTGCAGCACATCGGATGCTGGCGCGATCGTGCCGTCCTCGCGAAGCAAGGATACGCCAACCAGTCCGCCGTGGTAGCTGGAGACGATGATGCAGGAGCGCGTCTCGTCCAGTGTAATATGGCAGGTGGGCGCCTGTACTGTCGGTACCTTGTGCAGCAGCTTCAGCATGCCGTTAGCCGGATCAATCTCATAAGCGGCGGCTGCGGCGGTGCGCTTGCCCTGCTCGTCCGTCTCGTCCAGTATTGCGTAGAGTCGCCGCTTGGTCGCATCGATGTCCAGAAAGGTCGGATTGGACAGGCCCTCTACCTCTTGAATAAGCTCGAGCCTACCTGTATCCGGGTTATACGCGCAGACGCGCAGACCCGGCTCGGAAGGCGCAGCATACGAACCGATATAAGCATACATTGTCATAATTAATAACACCCCATACATACGTACTGAGGATGACGAGCATCCTTTGGTCAATTATCGCAAAAATCATGCATTCAGGCAAATCACGTAGCGAATACGGCGAGTGGGCATATTGGCGAAAAAAATCAAGTTTTTGCACAATGAATTATATTGAATGTTGCCTGAAATGCGCCTATCATTATAAGTGTTCACTTTGGCGGAAGGCAGCGGCGGAAGGCAGAGCTGGGTATTCTTGCTATATGCTTAGCCTGCTAGATGTTAGCAACTTAATTGTAAGCGCTTTACAGTAAGTCTTATGGTATTTCTTGCGTCGGAGTCGCTCTGCTGTAAGTAGTATTGTGGCGGCTTCAACTGGCGTGAGCCACAGGCGGCAACTGGGAGCAGGAAGCTCCATAAGCGGAATGGAGCCCGCTGCGCCGACCAGTGCAGCTCGGCTTCAGCCTGTATCTGACCTGCTGTTCTTGCCATCATGCAACCTCAACGCTATCTATGAAAGGACGAGACAAATGAAACGAAAACTATGGGTGCTGGCTTTGAGTCTTGTAATGCTCTTCACGACTGCTACCATCGCTTCGGCAGCGGGGGAGGAGAGGTTCTCTCTAGTAGCCAGTCCATCCAGCCCTGAAGTTGGACAAGAAGTGGCCTTCACATTGAAGGGGGAGCAACTGACCGACGTATATGGCTACGAAATTCAAGTGACTTATGATGCGGATAAGCTGGAATATAAGAGCGTTTCCAGTCTGGTTAAAGGCTGGTCCATCGAACCGGTTCGCGAAGGCAATCGGATTACCTTTGCCCATACGAAGGTTGGAAGCAGCACCAAGGGGGACAATGGAACAGTTGAGCTGGCCAAGCTGTCCTTCAAGACCGTGAAGGAAGGCGAGGCGAAGGTGGAGCTTGCGACGATCAAGCTGGTAGACAGCTCGGTGAAGTCAATCGAGCTGCAGCCTAAGACGAGCGCGGCAATAACAGTCAAGGCTGCGAAGATCGAAGAGACCGGGCCGAAGGCGAGCTTCTCTGACATCTCCGGGCATTGGGCGGAGGCTAACGTACTGAGAGCTGCGGGCATCGGCTTCGTCAATGGGTATACAGATGGCACGTTCCGTCCGAATGGCCAGGTAACACGGGCCGAGTTCGTGACGATGCTGGCCAAGGCGACCTCCCTGAAGGCGCAAGGCGAGTCGAAGCTGGACTTCAAGGATCTGGACACGATCCCCAGCTGGGCCAAGCCGTATGTCGGTCTGGCTGTTGATACAGGAATCGTGAATGGCTATTCGGATCACACCTTCCGCCCGAACCAGACCATTACACGCGCTGAGATGGCGGTTATGGCAGCCAGAATGCTGCAATTGCCGACTCAACAGGAGCCGAAGCTGAATTACGCCGACACGGATCGTATTGCTTCCTGGGCGGGAGCATCTGTAGCGGCTGTCAGCGAAGCAGGTCTGATGAAGGGTAAGGGCGGCAATCGCTTCGCGCCGCAGGAGATGACAACCCGCGCCGAGGCAGTTACACTGCTGCTGTCGCTGCTGGACTATCAAGCTCAATAAGCTGAGGAGAGGAAGGATGGCTATCATGCGCAGAACGAAACAACGCGGGAAGTGGGCTGCGGCAATGGTCCTTGGACTATGTGTCAGTCTTGTGCCGCAAATGCCTCAAGCTAATGCTGCCGATCCAATAGGCGCAGAAATAGCGCTTCGACAGATGGAAGAGGGAGAGAGTGGTCTGACTGCCATCTATCGGCTTGAGCAAGCAGCAGGGCGCGCCGTTACGGTTCAGGATATTACAGTTGCATACGATGAGCAGGAGATTGATTTTGCAGGTGCGGAGCCGCTGCGTGAAGGTCTTCAGATTACTGGCATCGCACAGGAAGCGGGCAAGGTTCGGATTATTATGGTAAGTGGGCAGGCGGATGCCGCCCCCGATCCGTCCGAAGATATGCTGGCTCTGCGCTGGGAAGTGAAGGCAGAGGAGGGACACCCGTTGTCAGAGCAACCGGTTGCTCTGGAGCGCTCGGATTTCTACTATGCGCCGGAGTCTGTGGACGGGACGGAAGTGCCGCAGATCATAGAAGGCGGAATGCTCGGTGATCTGGATGGTGATGGACAACTGACGATTGCCGATCTGGGACTGCTTGCAGCCGGAGAGGGATTGGCTGAGGGCAGTGAGGAATGGGAGCGCTACGCGGCAGGGGATGTGCAGGCTGACGGTGTCATCTCCCTGGAGGATATGAAGCTGTTGACCGAATGGATGTTGCACGGACAGCCAGTTGCCCAGGCAGAGGAGGTCGAGGCTGCTGTATGGACAGGCGATCTGAACGGGGATGGTCGAACGAGTGTGGCTGACCTGGCTGTGCTGGTGAATGCGCTCGGCCTGACATCGACCGATGAGAACTGGGAGGCGGTGAAGTCCGCCGATTCCAACGGCGACGGGGTTATTGACAGTGAGGATCTTGCGGCATTGGTTCAATTAATATTGAATCCAAATCAGTAAGGAAGGATCAGCCCCCGGCGCCTTGGGATGCCGGGGGCTGCCCTCGTTGCAGGGGTATTCAGCAAAAAACAACAATATACAACTTGAAGAAAAAAATGTAAAAATTTCTTTGTAAATATATAGAAAACTGTCCAAAAGTGTGTTATCTTAGTCACAGGGCCAATGTTAAAACATCGTTCTCGCACAGCGCGTCCTCTATTTCGTTAAGAAAGTGAGGTGATGGGCTGTTTTTTGTCGTTTCGTCCGATAGTTTCACTAGCCGAGCAAGATCACGGAGGTGAGAACACACGAATTGAACTGAAAGGGATGTGAGACCAACCATTTAGGAGGAAGAAATTCGACATGAGAAAAATTAACATGAAGAGAGGGACATTGTATCTTGCTATGCTGGTAGCCGTCTCTTCTTTCGGCATATTGCCGGGAGAACGGGCTGTCGAAGCAGCGCCAAGCACGTACAATTATGCGGAAGCGCTTCAAAAATCCATTTACTTTTATGAGGCCCAGCGTTCAGGAAAGCTCCCGGACAATAACCGTGTCGAATGGCGCGGAGATTCAGGTCTGCAGGATGGCTCGGATGTTGGACTTGATCTTACCGGTGGATGGTACGATGCGGGCGACCATGTGAAGTTTGGTTTCCCGATGGCATTCAGTGCCACGATGCTCTCCTGGTCGGTCATGGAATATAAGGAAGGCTACGTACAAGCTGGTCAACTCGATGAGATATTGGATAATATTCGATGGGCAACGGACTATTTTATGAAAGCGCACACAGCACCGAATGAGCTGTGGGGTCAGGTGGGCAACGGAACGATGGACCATGCCTGGTGGGGACCAGCAGAGGTCATGCCGATGGCTCGCCCGTCCTATAAGATCGATACAACCAAGCCTGGCTCTGATCTGGCAGGGGAGACGGCTGCCGCACTAGCTTCTGCCTCTATCGTGTTCCGGGACAGTGACCCGGACTATGCGGATGAGATGCTGCAGCATGCCAGGGAGCTGTATCAGTTCGCAGATCAGTACCGTGGTGTCTATTCACAAAGCATTCCAGATGCGGCTCAGTTCTATAATTCCTTCAGTGGCTATCAGGACGAATTGTCTTGGGGAGGCGCCTGGCTCTATCTGGCAACGGGAGAGCAGACATACCTGGACAAAGCGATAGCTGCATCTAACCACTGGGGAAAAACACAGCAAGGCGATTGGGCCTATACATGGGGCTTGGCCTGGGACGACAAGAGCTATGGCGCACAAATCCTGCTTGCCAAGATTACCCAGGACTCACGCTTCATTAGGTCTGCTGAACGCAATCTTGACTACTGGAGCACCGGGGTTGCGAGTACAGGCGAACGAATCCGCTATACGCCGGGCGGCTTGGCCTATCTCGATCAATGGGGAGCGCTTCGTTATGCTGCCAACCAAGCGTTCATCGCCTTTGTCTATTCTGACTGGGTAGATGATGCCGCGAAGAAAGCGCGTTACCGCCAGTTTGCTGAGAAGCAGATTCTGTACATGTTAGGGGATAATCCCCGCAATGGAAGCTATGTCGTCGGTTTTGGCGAGAATGCGCCGAAGCGACCGCATCATCGTACTTCCCATGGCTCGTGGGCGGACAGCCAGTCTGTGCCTGCGAATCATCGGCATGTGCTGTATGGGGCGTTGGTCGGTGGACCAGATCTCAATGATCAGTATACCGACGCGATCGAGGACTATGTCTCGAACGAAGTCGCAACGGATTACAATGCAGGCTTTACCGGTGCCCTGGCGAAGATGATGCTGCTTCACGGGCAAGGGAAAGAGCCGCTGGCGAACTTCCCGGCGCCGGAGGTACGGGATGATGAGATGTTTGTTGAAGCAGGCATCAACACCAGTGGCAGCCACTTTATCGAGATTCGTGCAGTGATGAATAACCGTTCGGGCTGGCCAGCACGTGTCAGCGACAAGCTGAGCTTTAACTACTATGTAGATCTTAGCGAGGCGGTTGCGGCTGGCTACGGACCCGAGGATATTACCGTCTCCGTCGGATATCATCAGGGCGCTGTTGCATCCCAACTGCTGCCGCATAACCCGGCTGAACATATCTATTATACGAAGGTTGATTTTACTGGAACGCCAATCTATCCGGGAGGACAGAGCGCTGTCCGCAAGGAGGTTCAGTTCCGTATAGCAGCCCCGGCAGGCACTTCTTTCTGGAGCAATGCGAATGATCCTTCCTTCCAAGGTATTGGCTCCTCGGCCAATTCTCCGGTGAAGACGGCGAAAATTCCGGTCTATGATGCAGGAGTGCGGGTGTTCGGTCAAGAGCCGGGCGCTGGCGGGCCGGTTGAGCCGGTAGCACCGCTGCCGCCAACCAATGTGAAAGCGACGGCAGGCGACGGGCAGGTGGTATTGTCCTGGAATGCGGCGACTGGCGCCACTCAGTATACAGTCAAGCAATCGACAGTTGCTGGCGGGCCTTACACAGCCGTGGAGACGGTGACAGGCACGACAGCGACGATTAGCGGACTGACGAATGGAACGACGTATTATTTTGTGGTGAGCGCTTCCAATACTGTTGGTCAGAGCGCTAATTCTGCTGCTGTGTCGGCTGTTCCAACTGAGGCGGAGCAACCGGCTATCGGCGACCTGGTTGTTCAATACAAGACCAGTGACACCAACCCGCTGGACAATCAGATGCGTCCGCTTGTACGCATCATGAATCAGGGAGATGAGACGATCAACCTGAGCGATCTGAAGCTTCGCTACTTCTACACGATAGACGGAGCTAGACCGCAGGAGTTTCATTGTGATTATGCACAGGTCGGCAGCGCCAATGTGACCGGCACCTTCGGTACACTGACACCTGCCAAGCCTGGAGCGGACACGTATCTTGAGGTTGGATTCACCACCAGCGCCGGTACGCTGGCGCCTGGGCAGAACTCGGGGGAGATCCAGCTTCGGATTAATAAGGATAACTGGAGCAATTATAACGAAAGTAATGATTTCTCCTATGATGGCACTAAGCAAAGCTATGCTGATTGGGACAAGATTGCTCTGTATTATCAGGGAGAGCTTGTCTGGGGACTGGAGCCCTAAAAATATTTGTTAACAATATTGAATAAAAGCGATTTGAGGAGGATGAAGTTTCATGCCAAGATTCACAACGAAACTCTGGGGCAAGCTGCTGTCCGGGGTACTGTCCGGGGTGCTGCTGTTCTCTGCCATTGGCGGTGTGGCCAGCGCGAATACGAGCCCAGATGCGTCCATTGCTTCTTCGATGGAGCAGACGCGTTTCCTGCAGCTATACGCGCAGATCAAAGATCCAGCTAGCGGATATTTCTCCGCGGAAGGTATCCCGTACCACTCCATCGAGACACTGGTGAGCGAAGCGCCGGACTATGGACATATGACGACCTCTGAGGCTTATAGCTACTGGATGTGGCTGGAGGTTCTCTACGGCTATCATACGAAGGATTGGAGCAAGCTGGAGGAAGCCTGGGATAATATGGAGAAATACATTATTCCAACCAATGGGGGTGGCGTCAACGAGCAGCCAAGCGTCAGCTATTACAACCCAGCCAGCCCGGCAACCTATGCTGCCGAGCTAGCTCAACCGGACTTGTATCCGAGTGCGCTGAACGGCAAATATACGCCAGGTCGCGATCCGATTGATGCTGAGCTTCGAGCCACATATGGCAATAATGCATCCTATCTGATGCACTGGCTCGTTGACGTTGACAACTGGTACGGCTTCGGCAATCTGCTGAACCCTAGCCATACGGCCACGTATGTCAACACCTTCCAGCGTGGTGAGCAGGAATCGGTATGGGAAGCGGTCCCGCATCCGTCGCAGGATGATAAAACCTTCGGCAAGGCAGGAGAAGGCTACATGACCTTGTTCACGAAGGAGAATCAGGCTCCTTCCGCACAATGGCGCTATACAAACGCGACCGACGCGGAGGCTCGTGCCATCCAGGCAATGTACTGGGCCAAGGAGCTCGGCTATAATAATCAGGTTTATCTGGACAAGGCGAAAAAGATGGGTGACTATCTTCGTTACGGGATGTATGACAAGTACTTCCAGAAGATTGGAAGCGCTGCTAGTGGCAATCCGGTTGCTGGTAACGGGAAGGATGCGAATCACTATCTGATGGCATGGTATACCTCATGGGGTGGCGGCCTGGGTCAGAGCGGCAACTGGTCCTGGAGAATCGGAGCGAGCCATATTCACCAGGGCTATCAGAACGTCCTGGCATCGTTCGCACTGTCTGATGGCGGTCTGACGCCGCAATCGGCTACGGCTGGACAGGACTGGGAGAACACGCTGAAGCGTCAATTGGAGTTCTACACCTGGCTGCAATCTGCCGAGGGCGCAATTGCCGGCGGAGCAACCAATAGCTGGGGAGGCGATTACAAGGCCTATCCTGCTGGTAAGAGCACCTTCTACGGGATGGCGTATGATGAGGCGCCGGTATACCGCGACCCGCCGTCCAATAACTGGTTCGGCATGCAGGCATGGGGCGTAGAGCGGATCGCCGAGCTGTATTATGCACTGGCTTCGCAAGGCGATACCAGCTCTGAGAACTTCCAAATGGCCAAGCAGATTGTAACGAAATGGGCAGATTGGTCGATGGATTATGTGTTCGCCAACAGCCGTCCGGTAGCGGATAGCGAGGGTTATTATCTGGATGCGCAGAACAACCGTATTCTGGGTGGGGCGAATGCACAAGTAGCTACAACGCCTGCACCTGGCGAGTTCTGGCTGCCAAGCAATCTGGAATGGTCTGGACAGCCGAACACATGGAACGGCCTGGCGAATCATACAGGCAATTCGAATCTGAAGGCAGTTACTAAGGACCCGAACCAGGATGCAGGCGTGCTGGGAAGCTATATTAAAGCGCTCGTCTTCTTCGCGGCTGCGACAGAGCAGGAGAATGGCAGCTATACGGCACTGGGGCAGCAGGCTGCAGAGCTGTCCAAGGATCTGCTTGATGTAGCATGGAACTACAACGATGGCCTCGGCATCGTAACGGAGGAGGAGCGTGCAGATTACTTCCGCTACTTCGAGAAGGAAATCTATATTCCAGGCGGCTGGAGCGGCGTAACTGGCCAAGGCAATACGATCCCTGGCAATGCTGGTGTACCTTCCGATCCGTCCAAGGGCGGCAATGGCGTATACATCTCTTACGCTGATCTGCGACCAGATATTGTGAATGATCCACAATGGCAATATCTCGTCGATACGTACAATAACTCGTACAACAAGCAAACGAAGAAATGGGAGAACGGTGCGCCGGTATTTACGTACCATCGCTTCTGGTCTCAGGTAGATATGGCGACGGCTTATGCCGAGTATGACCGACTGATCAATGGTGATAATGGCGGTCCGGTACAGCCTACTGTTCCAAGTGCGCCAATCAATGTTCAAGCTCAAGCAGGCAACGGCAAGGTGGAGCTGAGCTGGAGCAAGGTAACAGGTGCGACTAGCTATGTTGTAGCTCGTTCGACAACTTCTGGCGGGCCATACACGACAGTGGGCACTCCAACCACGAATGCGTATACCGATACGAATGTAACGAATGGAACGACGTATTACTATGTCATTCGCGCGGTGAATGCCGTCGGGGAGAGCGCGAACTCTGTACAGGTGAGCGCGACGCCGACCAGCACGCCAACACCGACCTCCAACCTGGTGCTGCAATATAGCACGAGCGACACGAACCCGCTGGATAACACGATCCGCTTCCAGGTTCGCGTGGTCAATCAGGGAACGAGTGCGATCGATCTGAAGGATGTGAAGATCCGCTATTACTATACGAAGGAATCGGCACAAGCTCAGCAATTCTTCACAGACTATGCTCAGGTTGGCAGCTCGAACATCACGGGCACATTCGGCTCGGTCAGCCCAGCGAAAACAGGAGCTGACAGCTATGTCGAGATTGGCTTCAGCGCAGGAGCAGGCAGCCTCGCTCCAGGAGCCAACAGCGGCGATATTCAGATTCGTCTGCATAACGCCGACTGGTCCAACTTTAATGAGAACAACGACTATTCCTACAACGGGACGCAAAACAGCTATGCCAATTGGAACAAAGTAACTATCTATCATAACGGTGTGCTGGCTTGGGGAATGGAGCCGTAAGGAAAGCAGTACGCTGGCTACCCAGAGCAGGTAGCCGTATGATGCAATAAGGGAGACAGGGCGTCTCCTCGTCACGATGACGAGGAGGCGTCCTTTTTATAGGTAGATCATGCCAGGCAGATTATATGTATAGAGGGGGCTTCATAAGAAGGGACTTCTCAAGCGACTCTAAATAAGCTATACTTTAGTCAAACAAAGTCATCAGATGACCTGATTAATTATAGGGGGCGTCCTCATGTTCATGGATTCAATCAGACAGCAGCTTATCTCCATTGTCGGGGAGCAGTGGTTCAAGGATGACCCGCAATCGCTAGTTACCCATTCCTATGATGGCACACCGATGCTGCAATCACTGCCGGACGGGGTAATCTACCCGGAGAGCACGGCTCAGGTATCCGCCATAATGAAGGTGCTGCATGAGCACCGGATTCCGCTGGTGAGCCGCGGCTCGGGGACGAATCTGTGCGGCGGTACGGTGCCGGTGCAAGGCGGGGTTGTGATGGTTATGCATCGGATGAACCGCATCGTGGAGGTGGATCTGGAGAATCTGACGGCTACGGTGCAGCCTGGACTGAATACGAAGCAATTCATCACCCATGTTGAACAGCTCGGCTTGTTCTATCCGCCTGATCCGAGCAGTATGGCAATCTCAACGATCGGCGGCAACATCGCGGAATGCTCCGGCGGCTTGCGTGGACTGAAATACGGAACGACCAAGGATTACGTCATCGGACTGGAGGCGGTGCTGGCCAATGGCGAGGTTCTGCGCACAGGCGGCAAGCTGATGAAGGATGTGGCTGGCTATGATCTGACGAAGCTGCTGGTCGGCTCGGAAGGGACGCTGGCCGTCATTACCGAGGCGACGCTCAAGCTGATCCCGCCGCCCAAGGCGAAGAAGACGATGCTGGCCATGTATAAGGATCTGTATGGAGCCGCCCGCACCGTATCGAAAATTATCGAAAACAAGATTATCCCTGCGACGCTGGAGTTCATGGACAATCCGACGATTCGAGTCGTGGATGCCTTCGCCAAGCTGGGTCTGCCGCTGGATATGGAGGCCATCCTCTTGATCGAGCAGGACGGGGAGCCGGAGACGGTGGAGCGGGACATCGCGATCATCGAGCAGATCTGTCGCAGCGAGCAGGCCGACCAGATCAGTGTGGCGGCAGATGAGCAGGAGGCGCTCAAGCTGCTGACCGCACGGCGCAGCGCATTCACTGCGCTGGCGCGCCTAAGGCCGACCACGATACTGGAGGATGCGACGGTTCCTCGCTCGAAGATTGCTGATATGGTTCTGGAGATTAACCGGATCGCCAGCAAGCATAACGTGACGATCTGTACCTTCGGCCATGCCGGGGATGGCAACCTGCATCCGACGGCTACGACGGACGCCAGGGATACGGAGGAGGTACACCGGGTGGAGGCGGCCTTCGAGGAGATCTTCGAGGCGGCGATTCGGCTCGGAGGAACGATTACCGGGGAGCATGGCGTCGGGCTGGTAAAGGCGCCGTTCCTGGAATGGAAGGTGGGCTCGGCTGGTGTGGAGGTTATGAAGGCGATCAAGCAATCCTTCGACCCGCATGGCTTGCTCAATCCTGGGAAGATGTTCGCCAAGGAAACGCGCAAAAGGGTGGTGCTGCATCATGGCTAATCAATTGAACAACACGCTCTCCTCCAGCCAGGAGGCGAAGGGGGCGAGCGCCAGTCTGCTGCGGGAGAAGCTGCAACTGCGACTGGACTATGATCAGTTGACGAACTGCATGCGATGCGGCTTCTGTCTGCCAGCCTGTCCGACCTTCGGCGAGACCGGGGTGGAGGCAGAGTCTCCGCGCGGCCGCATCGCGCTGATGAAGGCAGTCGCTGACGGCATCATGGAGCCGGATCAGGCGTTCGAGGAGCAGATGAATCATTGCCTAGGCTGCCGCGCGTGCGAACCGGCTTGTCCAGCCGATGTGAAGTACGGACAGCTCATCGAGCAGGCGCGCGATGCGATCGAGGATCATACAACGAGCCATCGCTGGTGGGTGAAGCTGGCGCGGCAGGCTGCCTTCCGCTATGTCTTCCCGGAGCAGCGGCAGATGAAGCGGCTGGGCAGCGCGCTCGCGCTCTATCAGCGCACAGGGCTCGCGCGGGTTGTGCGCGGCGCGGGTCTGCTGCGTGTGCTGCCTAAGCCGATGCGCGAGATGGAGAAGATTCTGCCGGCCGCATCCGGCAAGGGCGTCGTGGAGCTCGCAGGCGAGCGGCACCCGGCGAAGGGGGAGAAGGTGGCCACGGTCGGGCTGTTCCGTGGCTGTCTGATGGATGTGCTGTTCACACAGACGAATCTCAAGACGGTCGAGCTGTTGACCGCGGCGGGGTTCGAGGTGGTTATTCCAGCGGAGCAGAACTGCTGCGGAGCACTGCATGCTCACAGCGGGGAGGCAGAGGGTGCGCGCGAACTGGCGCGCGGCAACATCCGGCATTTCCGCTCAGCCGGAGTGGACTTCATCGTCTCCAATGCGGGCGGCTGTGGCGCGATCTTGAAGGAGTATGACCATCTGCTGCATGAGGATGAGGCATATGCGGAGGATGCACAGTGGTTCGCAGAGCGGGTCATCGATGTCAGCGCGTTGCTGATGCGCTGCGGCCATCTGCCGGAATTTGCTGATGCAACTGGCAAGGAGGTGCGTGTCACGTATCAGGACTCCTGCCATTTGCGCAATGTTATGCGTTCCTCCGATGCGCCTCGCAATCTGATTCGCAGGATCGGAGGCGTACAGTTTGTTGAGATGAAGGAGGCGGACCGCTGCTGCGGCTCGGCAGGCATCTACAATCTGACCCAGCCGGAGATGGCGGGGCAACTGCTCGATCACAAGATGGAGCATGCGGAGGCTACGGAGGCTGCCTATGTATTGACCAGCAATCCTGGCTGCCTGCTGCAGATGAAGCACGGGATTGACAAGCATGGCTTGTCTGGTCGCATGCAGGCTGAACACATCGTTGACTTCCTGTATGAGCGGATGGTGGAGCAGCGGAGTTAGGCTGAGGCGATGCCCAGCCGTCATACCTTGTCGCCGTCATGTCGCTATTGTGCCGCCATCATGCTGCTAACGATACACTATCATGCCGCCTGCTTGCTGGGTCGAACGGTTCATAAGGAGTGTCAGCGTGCAGCTTGATTACAGCTAAGCCCCAAAATGCTGAATGTGCATTTTGGGGCTTTTTGGAAATTCATGAAAAAGTCCAGGTTGCAGTCTTAGCTGAACTGTCGGGTACGTGAGCGCAGCAGCTCAGCCAGAAAGGCGAGTGCGAGCCCTTGCCCCCAGCCCTGAACACGCTTGCAGGAGACACCCTTATAGCCATCGGCATCATCCATAACGGCGGTGCCGGCAGAGACGCCCATGACCGAGCCGTCCTCCTTGATCTGCTTCAGGATGCCGTCAATGGACCGCTGAATATACTTGTTGTACAGCGTTCCACGTGACAGCAGCGCAGTGGCGATGCCGCAGGAGCCGGAGGTTTCCTCATAGGAGGCAGGATCAGTCAACACCGTATGCCACATGCCATTGTCGGATTGCAGTCGGACGAGCGAGCTGAGCTGGTCGCGCATGGAGCCTTCAATAATCATGAAGGAAGGATGCGTGACGGGCACCTCATCGAAGGATTTGGCCATCGTGAGCGCCGCCCATGCATTGCCTCTGGCCCAGAAGATGGCGGACATATGGCTCTGTTGAATATGATCCCAGCCGTGGTAGTACAGGTTCGTATCCGGGTCCTGCAGCAATTCCTCATGCCCGTGATATTGTCTCAGCCCATCCTCCAGGTAATCCGATCTGCCCAGCAGATTGCCCATGCGGATCAAGAAGTATCCCGCCATCATCATCGTGTCCACCCATGCCTGCTGCGGGAAATTATACGTCTCTGAATTGACCGTGTGCTGGAAGATGCCCTCTGCGAACCGTTCCGCATCATTCTTGAGGTAGTCTGCCAATTGAATGGCAACATCGAGATACACTTGCTCTCCAGTGGCCTTGTAGACGGAGATAAGCGCATGGCCGATCGACACGCCGTTCACAGACAGCTTGGGCAGCCCATCCTCCAGCTTCTCATCGATCCAGCCCTTCAACAGCTCGATATAATGCGGGTTCTTCGTCGCTTCATAAGCCTCGGCTACTCCGTAGAAGGCGACGCCTCCCGGCCAATCCCAGTTAAAGTCCATGCGGAAGGTCCGGTGGACGACCCGATCAATAACATCCAGGATCAGTTGTTCATCAAATTGTAATGGCGGCATAGTATACACTCCTTGATTATGGTAGTGAAAAGCATAAATGGCAATTGAGTAAGCAACTGAACAATAACATGAACCCATGATGCGGTCAAACGATTAAGTAGCGGGAAGCGGCTATTTCAGACCGCTGGTGCTGATGCCCTCGACGATATACTTTTGGAAGAGGAAGAAGACCAGTGTAATCGGAACGAGCGACAGGGTGGACATGGCGAACATCCCGCCCCAGTTGTTGAGCGACTCACCGTCGAGGAACAGCTTGAGCGCCAGGGACACCGGATACAGACTCGGCTTGTTCAGGTAGAGCAGTGGATTGATGAAGTCATCCCACTTCCAGTAGAAGGAGAAGATCGTTGCTGTTACCAGCGCCGGCACAATGAGCGGCACCATGATGCGGAAGAAGATGCCGTATTTGCTGCAGCCGTCCATCTTGGCCGCCTCGTCCAGCTCTGGCGGAACGGTGCGGATGAACTGCATGATCAGGAAGATGAAGAAGGGCATCGCGAAAAAGCTGGGCACAATGACGGGCTTGAAGGATGACAGCCAGCCGAGCTTGGCGAACATGATGTACTGTGGAATAATCGTCACATCATGCGGCAGCATGAGCGTAACCATCATGCAGGCGAACCAGAAGCTGCGGCCGAAGAATTGAATTCTTGCCAGGCCATAGGCGACGAGCGCAGAGCTGATCACTGCCCCGATCGTCGACACCGTCACGATAAAAAAGGAGTTGCCGAAGAAGGTTGCGAACGTGTTCCCGGCAAAGCCCTTCCAGCCGGACATATAGTTCTCCACTACGAAGCGGCTCGGGATCAGGCTGTAAGCGTTGGTGAAAATCTCGTCATTGGGCTTGAAGGAGCTGGCTGCCAGCCACAGGATCGGGTAGATCATGATGAGCGCCAGGCCGCCGACCAGTAGATGATAGAGCGCGTTGCGCCGCAAGATTCGGATTCGGGTTGCCTGCATGCTACTTGTCTCCCTTCGATTCGTAGTGAACCCACATGCTGGAGGTTTTGAAAATGATCAGAGTCAGCACGGCGATCAGAATCAGCATGATCCATGCCATCGCAGAAGCGTATCCCATCTCGTAAAATTCGAATGCTCTGCGGTACAGGTATAGCGAATAGAGCAGTGTGTTGTCCAGCGGCCCGCCGGTTCCACGGGAGATGATATAGGCCGGTGTAAAGGTCATGAAGGCCGAGATGAGCTGCATGATCAGGTTGAACAGAATAATCGGGCTAAGCAGCGGCAGCGTAATGCTGAAAAATTTGCGGATGCCGCTTGCTCCGTCCACACTAGCTGCCTCATAGAGGGACGTTGGTATATTCTTCAGCCCTGCCAGGAAGATCAGCATGGAGGAGCCGAACTGCCAGACGGACAAGGCCACGAGCGTCCAGAGCGCAGTACCCGGACTGCCGATCCAGGAGGTGCTGCTCGGGATGCCGACCAGACCGAGAAAGGAATTCACCAGGCCCTGATCGCCAAATACCTGCGTCCACATGATCGAGACAGCGACACTACCGCCAATGAGCGACGGCAGGTAGTAGGCCGAGCGATACAGTCCGACGCCGCCGATGACTCGATTCAGCATCATGGCTACCGCCAGCGCGAAGGCGAGACGGAGCGGGACGCTGCCGAAGACGTAGGTAAAGGTGACTGCGAACGATTTGATCAGCCGCTCGTCATCCAGGAACATCGTCTTATAATTATCGAGGCCGACCAGGCGAGGAGCTTGCAGAAGGTTGTAGTCGGTGAACGAATAGTACAGGGACGAGATGATAGGGTACAGGGTGAAGACCAGAAAACCGATGATGAACGGCGAAGTGAATACGTACCCCACGATATGGTTATTGTCTCGCAGCTTCATAGCTTCAACTCCTAGTCGTAGTATCTACCTTCATTATAGAAGTGCCTCCCCCCTTCAGGAATGCAAAAAACCGCTATGTTTGTTCAAATACCCGACAATCCATCAAGCGGGAAAATGCCTGCAACGATCGTTATTTTCGGGTAGGCTTGGAGGTTCTATTCTCTATGCTATATGCTCTACCATACACAAACGCCCCGTCCGCCTAACAAGGCGGACAGGGCGCATAGCAGCCAGCTTATGGTTTGTTCTTCGCCAAAATCTTGTTCGCATCCTCGCGGAATTTTTTCGCCGCATCCTCAACCGAGGTTTTGTTGTACAGAATTTGCTCCACCGTGTCCTTCAACAGCTTATCGACCTCGACCGCGCCTACGGGGTTCGGAGGGTCCATCGCGGTGCTGTTCTGCTCTGCCCAGGCAACGTACTCGAAGATTTTAGTTTCTTGCTCGGACAGCAGCGGCTTCAACTCATCGCGCACCTTGGAGGACACCGGCACGCCACGCTCGCCCTTAATGATTTTGTTCGCCTCAATATCGTTCACGAAGAAGTCGATGAATTTCGCCGCTTCTTCCTTGATGGCAGAGCTCTCGGAGACGGCAAAGAACATGCTCGGCTTCAGGAACAACGCGCCATTCGAGGACCAGCCTGGCACAGGCTGCATCGCCAGCGGACGGTTGGCCGTATTGGCCGCCAGCAGATACTGATTGGACCAGCCGATTGCCGCCGCAGCATTGCCCATGACCATCTCGTCGTCCTCTGGAGTACCCTTCTTCTGAGCCAACTTGTCGAGCGACAGCAGGTATCCTTTGTCATACCAGCCCTTATACATCGTATAGAAATCGACGAAATATTTGTCGTCATCATAGCCAAGTGTGTAATCGGTGCCGTTGTACATATGCTGGTTGTTCATTCTGAGGAAGAATGGGAAGAACACATCATGGCGCAGGTCGGCAACGATCATCTTGCCGCTAGCCTTCAGCTTCTCGCCGAGCGCGTCGAAGTCCGTCCACGTCCAATCCTCCTTGAGCGGCGTCTCGATCCCGGAAGTCTTGAGCAGCTCCTCATCAACCGTAGCGGACAAGGCGTTGGAGCCGAGATTGATCGCCAGCAGCTTGCCGCCTAGCTTGCCGCCGGACAGGTTGTTCTCGCTAATGTCGTTCACATGCAGTGCTCCGCTCTGAATGAACGGCTCGAGGTCAGCCAACTGACCTCGTGTTCCATATTGGGACAGGTAGGAGATATCCATCTGGATGACATCCGGTAGCTGGTTCGCCGCAGCCTGAGGCGCAAGCTTCTTCCAGTAGTCGTCGAAGGCGGCATATTCGGTCTCGATCGTAACATGCGGATATTTCTGCTGATACAGCTTGATGACCTCCAGCGTATAATCATGGCGAGATTGTCCGCCCCACCAGGCGACGCGCAGCGTCACGTCTTTTTTGTTGTCTCCGCCGGAGGCGTCGCTGCCGCTGGAGGGTGTATTGCCGGAGGCTGCGGTGGACGAGTTGCTCGTCGTGCCCGAGCTGTTGCCGCCGCATGCAGCCAGCGAGAACATGAGAGCGAAGGATACCAGAATCGGAACCAGCTTTTTCATTGATGGATCTCCCCTTTTTCGCATATGGTAGTGCTTACATTTCTATTATCCACTAACCTCGAGGGGAATTTAAGTGAATAAACCGATCTGTTTGTTCAAAATTCCGGTCTCTCTCCGCCAACAAGACGTCCGTATTCAGAGGGGCTGTGTCCTGTATATTTCTTGAATACCTGACTGAAATACTGCGGATTCTCTCCGAAGCCGAGCTGATCAGCCAGTTCGAATATCTTCATATCATGTACCGAGCAGATCAGCTCCTTAGCTCTCTCGATGCGCGCCTTCATCACATAGTTGGAAAATTTCTCTCCGACCTCCTTCTTAAACAGCTTGCCGAGATAGTCGGGATTCATGTACATCATCTCCTGGGCGATCCAGTTCAATTGCAGCTCGGGGTTACCCAGATTGCAGTGGATAATATCGAGCATCTTGGAAATAACAGCACTGTGGCGGCTGCGATTCAGCTCGAACATGCTCGCGGTAAGCGTGCGCGTCAGCTCGGTAATCTGCTCGCGCAACTGAACGATCGTGTCCATCTGCTGCATCTGAGCGAGCTGCTTGAGATAGTCCGCCTGCTTGTCTGCGCTGCCCTGGCGGATCAAGCCGAAGCATAGCTGCATGCCATAGGATTTCACCGCGGACTCGTCCGGCATCAATTCACTCAGCTCCTGGAAGAATCGCTCCAGCTCCGCACATGCCTGCTCCCAGTCGCCGCTGCGAACGGCCATCAGCAGCGGCTCGTCATGGAAGGCCAGCTCCTCCTTCGGCGCAGGCAGGCCGGGAAAACGAATGTCCTCCGTCGTAATCAGGCTGCCCTCGCCAACATAGAAGCGGTGTCGCAGACACTCCAGCGTGCTTTTATACAACTGCCTCGACTCGCTGATTTCTCCGACTTCGCTAAGCGCGATCGTGCAATCAATCTTATAGTAGGTGAGGAAGGTTTCACGTATCTGCTGGAGCTGGGAGAGCAGCGCTGACTTGCCCGCATCGCGTACCATGAATAGCATGTTGTCGCCGATCGTCGAGCTGAGCATCAGCAGGGAGGGGCTGAGGATATCCTCGGCAATATTTTTGAAGGCGAATAGGTGCTCGAATTCATGGGGCTTCTCCAGTTGTACCAGCACCAGCCTCACATTGCTCGGCTCCTCGCCGAAGTCGAACAGACGGCGGTAATACTCCCAATCCTGCCTGCCGTATGTTTTGTTGGTCACGAATTCCTTCAGGAATTGCTCCTTCACATAGGGCAGCATCTTCTTCATGCGCGCCTTGATATGATCGAGAAATTGCTCGCGGCTATCCTGCTGCCTAAGCTCCTCGACCAGCTCGTCCAGCGCCTGAGATATCTGCTTCTCGTTGCATGGCTTGAGCAGATAATGCTTGACCCCGTGCTTCATTGCCTGCTGGGCATAATCGAATTCACTGTAGCCGGTCAGCAGAATGAAGCGAATGCCGGGATAGGCAGCGAGCGTCTGGCGCACCAGCTCGATGCCGTCCATGCCCGGCATGCGGATGTCGCTAATGACAATATCCGGCGGCGATTCGTGGATAGATTGCAGCGCTTCCTGCCCGTTGCGGGCGATAGCGGATAGCCGGGTGCCGGAGGCCTCCCAATCGACGATGCGGGAGATACCCTCCAGGATAATATTCTCATCATCGGCAAGCAGTACGTTATACATGATGATTCTCCTTTCGGTCAGGCATGCGGATGAGCACAGTCGTGCCTTCTCCGGGCTTACTCGTGATGTCCAGGCCATATTCGGGGCCGAAGGTCTGCTTGATGCGCTCGTCGATATTGGTCAAGCCGATGCCGTTGCCCTTGAAGGAGGTGGAGCTGCGCCAGGTGCGGACCAGCTCGGCATCCATCCCGGGGCCATTGTCGCTAACACGCAGCTCCAGCACGCCCTCCGAAGCTGTGGCCTCGACCGAGATATAGCAGGTCGTAGTCATCTGCTCCAGTCCATATTGAATCGAGTTCTCCAGCAGCGGCTGCAGCGTCAGCTTCGGCATGAGCGAGTCGCGCAAATGCTCGGGCACCCTCATCTCGAAGTGAAGCCGGTCTTCGAAGCGGAATTTCTGAATCGTAATATAGTGCTCCACAATCTGCAGCTCCTCGCTAAGCTGAATCAGGTGCTTCTGCCGGCCGATGGCGAACCGCATCAGCGAGCCGAGCGCCTCGACCATAGCCGAGATTTGGGGCTGCCGGTTGAGCTTGGCTTGCCAGTTGATGGATTCCAGCGTATTGTATAGAAAATGCGGGTTAATCTGCGCCTGCAGCGCCCGAAACTCAGAATCCTTAATCGTCAGTTGCTTGGCATAGTTCTCATCGATCAGCTCATTGATCCGCTGCACCATGCTGTCGAAGTTGCGATGCAGTTGCCCGATCTCATCCATTGCAAAGGGCTGCTCCAGTCGCTGCTGCGCCACCGTGAAGTTACCCGCCCCGACCTTCTTCATCTTGCCATTGAGGCTGATGATCGGAAGGGTGATGCTCTTGGACAGCTTGAAGCCCAGTACAACGACAAATAGGAATAAGGCGGCATAGATCATATAGATGATGTTCTTCATCATGTTGATGGAATGGAAGATGGTGCCATACGGGATGACATTCATATAGTTCCACTCGGTATAGGCAGACTTGACGTAGGTTTTGAACACCTGCTGCCCCTGCTCGCGTGTAATCTCGTAGCCGGAGGTGGCGGAATCGTCCGGCAGTGGAAGGAGGGCGCTTTGAGCGGCATTCGTATAGATGACTTCGTTGTTGGAGAGAATGCTCAGCCTGCCCTCCTGGTAGGTCGATTTTTTCAGCACCCGGTTGACGAGCATATGCATATCGATGCGGATCATCAATGTACCCAAGTAGTCGAGCGTAAGATTGGAGTAGGATCGGATGGCTCGGCTCAAGATGACGGACTGCTCGCCTTCTGAGGCAGCTTGCCAGATGACATCGCCCTTCTTCTCCCGGCTGCGCTGAGCGATGGAGCGTCTGGTCTCCTCGGGCGTATGCCTGATCCGATTGCCAGCGATCAGCTCATTGCCCTCTGTATCGATAAAGTGGATGGCTGCAATGAACTGCTCCTCGGTGGTATAATTTTGCAGCTTCTCATTCAGATCGACATGAAGCCGATAGCGCTCATATTCCGATTGCTCATTGCGAAGCTGCCTGAGCAGGCTCTGCATCTGCGGGTCGGCGATGAAGTTGAAGGAAAGGCGCTCCAGCTTGCGCAGCTCCATCTCGATTACCGTCGAGGACAGATTGAGTACATTGGCAGATTCCTTGTACAACTGGCGGTCATAGGTAGAGAAGGTATAACGATGCAGTTGAATTGTCGTCAGGCAGACAATCAGTGCGATCATCAGAAATAGAAAAAACAACTTGTACTTGATGCGCATCACCTGGATGGAGGAAAGCTTGCTCAGCAGCTTCATCACAATTCATCCTTTGCTCGAATATGGGGGAGTAGCTTGGCGCTTGCCTGCTCGTTAACCGAGCTGGCGATGATTCCTGTAATCGCGCGGTGCCTGCTTCGTAATCTTCTTGAACGTCTTGCCGAAGTGCGAGAAGTTGTCAAAGCCCACCTCTGCCGCTATCTCTGTAATGCTGAGTGTCGACTCGCGCAGCAGCCGCTGTGCCTCCTTCACCCGGGTAAGAATCAAGTAATCGGAGAAGGAGAAGCCGGTCACCTCCTTGAACTTGCGGCTCAGATAGTAAGGGCTGATGTAAAAATGCTCGGCCAGCGCATCCAGCCGTATCGGGTTCATATAGTGGCGGTTAATGTACCGCACGACCTCGAAGATTTTGCTGTGCATCCGCGTCTCATAAGGCAGCGCCAGCGGCTTGTTATGCTCCAGATAGCGGGAGGCGCCCAGCATAACCGCCGTGACGGCCTGCGCGATGGCGACGGGATAGCCGCTGTCCTGGCGCTCCATCTCGCTCAGGATGAGCCGAAGCTGCTGATCCATCGCTAGCCGCTCATCGATCGGCAGATGCAGCACCGGGTGCTCCTGCCGGAACGGGCGGAGCATGAACTCGGTCTGGTCGCCGAACATGCGGTTCAACAGCTCGTCATCAAAGTGAATGATGAGCCGCTCATGCGCCGCTTCGCCAGCATACATCGTCTTGTGCAGCTCCCTGGGGGGAATGAATACAAGATCGCCCCGCACCACCTTATACGTGCGGTCCTTGACAAAGTAAATGCTCTCTCCAGACAGCATATAGTAGATTTCGTAGTAGCTGTGAAAATGATCCGAATCCATCGTGTATGGCCCGGCTCGCTTGACATACTCGACATAGAATCCCGGTAGTTTGCCGTAGCGGGTACTGCTGAGCTCATTGGTGTTATGCGGCACCGATTCAACCTCCTCTATTAAGCGTTTACATGAATTATAGCAAAATATGCGGGGTTTTTGTTGATTTGGGCAGAAAAAGACGAGAATCCACTCACATGGCTGCGATATGATAAGAGCAATCAAGCAAATCCAAGGAAGGGGAATGGACATGAGCAGCAAGAAGAAGTATGTATTGGTAGGCAGCGGAGGGCGGGCTGAGTTTTTCTATGGAGCCATTGCGACCGATTTCAGGGAGACCTCGGAGCTGCTGGCCTTTTGCGATATTAACCAGACCCGGATGGACTATGCCAATAAACGGTTAACCGATGAATATAAATACCCGGCCGTGCGCACGTACAAAACCGACCAGTTCGATCAGATGATCGCGAACGAGAAGCCGGATTTTGTGATCGTGACCAGTGTGGATCGGACGCACCATACCTATATTATTCGTGCCTTGGAGCTGGGCTGCGATGTCATTACCGAGAAGCCGATGACGGTCGATGAGCGCAAATGCCAGGAAATTATCGATGCAGTCGAGCGCACTGGCCGCAATGTGCGCGTGACGTTCAATTACCGCTATGCGCCGCATCACACGAAGGCGCGCGAGCTGATAGCCGAGGGCGTGATCGGCAAGGTAACGTCCGTTCACTTCGAATGGCTGCTGAATACGCAGCATGGCGCTGACTACTTCCGCAGATGGCACCGCGACAAGCGCAATAGCGGCGGGCTGCTGGTGCACAAGTCCACGCATCACTTTGACCTGGTTAACTTCTGGATCGACTCGCAGCCGGACACCGTATTCGCCTTCGGCGATCTGCTGTTCTATGGACGGGAGAATGCAGAATCGCGCGGCGTTACACAGTTCTATGATCGGGCAACTGGCAATCCGCACGCGGAGAACGATCCGTTCGCGCTGCACCTCGATCAGAACGACCATCTGAAGGAAATGTATCTGAATGCTGAGCATGAGGACGGATATCGCCGTGACCAGAGCGTGTTCGGAGATGGAATTAATATTGAAGATACGATGGGCGTTATGGTAAGGTATAAAAATAATGCGATATTGACGTACTCGCTCAATGCTTACTTGCCTTGGGAGGGCTACCGGATTGCCTTTAATGGCACGGGTGGACGGCTGGAGATGACGATCATCGAGAAATCGTATGTCAACTCGGGCGGCGACAAATCGCAGGAGGGCGCACTCAAGGGCAAGACGATGACGGTCTTCCCGATGTTCGGGGCGCCATATGAAGTTGAGGTTGAGGAAGGCGAGGGCGGACATGGCGGCGGAGATCCGGTGCTGCTCAATGATCTGTTCGGCACGCCATCCGAGGATAAGTGGAACCGTGCCGCGAACCATGTGGACGGTGCCAGATCGATACTGACGGGCATCGCTGCCAACCGCTCTATCGCGACTGGACTTCCGGTCAAGGTTGATCCGCTCGTCACATTTAATCGCTAAAGCTTGAGCTGCCAAAGGGGAGAAGCCGATATAGGGGCCATCCTCTTTGGCTGATTGTATGCGTGCAGCAAGCAGCCTAGCGATTCTGCCGGTGCTGCGCGCGGGAGATACGTAGGCATGAAGCTGACACTTTTCGGAGGTGCATCATAATGAAAGCGTTTATGGATGATAACTTTTTGCTGTCGGGAGAGACGGCGGTTCGCCTGTATCATGATTATGCCAAGGAAATGCCGATTATTGATTACCATTGCCACTTGAGCCCGCAGGAAATATACGAGAATAAAGCGTTCTCAACGATTACCGAGGCATGGCTGTACGGCGACCATTACAAATGGAGAGCGATGCGTGCGAACGGCGTACCGGAGAGCCATGTAACGGGCGGCGAGGGTGTAAGCGATTATGACCGCTTCCTGGAGTGGGCGAAGACGGTGCCGCATACGATCGGCAATCCGCTCTACCACTGGTCGCATCTGGAGCTGCGTCGTTTCTTCGGTATCGAGGAGATTCTGAATGAGCAGAATGCGCAAGTTATCTGGGACAAAGCCAATGCGAAGCTGAATGCTGGCGGCTTCCGCGCCCGCGATCTGATCGTGAAGTCGAACGTTAAGGTAATCTGCACAACAGATGATCCGGCGGATTCGCTGGAGTATCATTTCAAGATTAAAGAGATTGAGGACTTCGATGTGCTGGTGCTGCCATCATTCCGCCCGGACAAGGGGCTGGAGATTAACCGCGGCGGCTTCCGCGACTGGCTGGGTCGTCTGGAGCAGGCGGCGGACAAGGCGATACCGGATTATGACACGTTCCTTGCGGTGCTGGAGGCGCGGGTTGACTTCTTCCATGAGGCAGGCTGCCGCGTATCTGACCATGCGCTGGATTATGTGCCATTCAAGGAAGCGACCAAGGAAGAGGCTGCCGCGATCTTTGCCCGTGCGCTTGCGGGCGAGCAAGTGAGCTTCGACGAGGAGCAGCAGTACAAGACGTATACCTTGATCGAGCTAGGCAAAATGTATGCGCGCCGCGACTGGGCGATGCAATATCATATTAATGCCGCGCGCAACAACAGCCTGCGGATGTTCAACACGCTCGGGCCGGATACCGGCTTCGACTCGATTAATGATAGCTCGGTAGCCTATCCGCTGGTGAAGCTGCTCAGCTCGCTGGATGAGGAAGATCTGCTGCCGCGCACCATTCTGTATTCGCTCAATGCGAATGATAATGAGATATTGGCCGCGCTTATGGGCAGCTTCCAGGGCGGCGGCGTGGCGGGCAAGATTCAGCTCGGCTCTGCATGGTGGTTCAACGATACCCGCGACGGTATGGTAGCGCAGTTGAAGTCACTGGGCAATTTCGGTCTGTTGAGCCGCTTCGTCGGCATGCTGACCGATTCCAGAAGCTTCCTGTCGTATACGCGCCATGAATATTTCCGCCGTATCCTGTGCAATCTGCTTGGGGAGTGGGCGGACAATGGCGAGGTGCCTGCTGATCTGGAGCTGCTCGGCAGCATGGTGCAGAACATCTCGTACCATAACGCCAACAGCTATTTTAAATTTGAATAAATCAGGTTGTAGATAGATACGATTGAACGGGACACATCAAGCCCGGCATCACGGACAGCGCATTCGGCGCTCGTGGTGCCGGGTTTGTTGAGCAATTCGCATGGAATATGGAGGAGGAAGCTCGTGGGACAGTCAATTGGCATTCAAGCATTCAAATACCCGAATATCCGGCATTATGAGTGGCAGGCGGAGCTGCTGGAGCAGACAGAGGATTATGTGTGGATATACTGCAGACCGGGCAGGCAATTCATTCATCATACGAAAAATCAAGTGTTCACCTTCGACAATACGACAGTGGAGCTGTTCTCGTTGAAGGAATGGTATACGGTAGCGATGGTCATCGAGGAGGGGAAGGTCGTCTCCTACTATTGCAATATTGCGATGCCTTCTGTTCTGCAAGACGACACGCTCACCTTTATCGATCTGGATCTTGATCTGTTTAAGCCGAAGGACGGAGATTGGGTCGTCTTGGACGAAGAAGAGTTCGAGGCGAACAGCATCAAGTATGAATATCCTCCTGAGCTTAAGGATGCCGCGCTTCGAGCGTTGGATGCACTCAAGGAGAAGGTGCTGACGGGGAGCTTCCCGTTCGATGGCTCGGTCGATAAGCTGATCGATGGCTTGAAGCTGTGCAAGCAGTAGTCGTCATTGGTAAAAGGTGGTATGGATTGTCCATTGGAGGAGAACATTTTGGGGTGGTTTGTCTTTTAAATAGTGGACATTGCACGAAGCCCCCCCGTTGTTAGAGGATTAGTATATATTGTGGAAGTAGTCATGTTCTTGTCTATATATTGGGATGGAGGGTGGCCGCGGACGGGAGAGGGGCAATGTCCACCATTTAACCACTAGTTGTCAGAATTCCCTCACCTTCTAAAGTGGGGGATGAATGGCAACGGTCTGATCTACATTGACTCCTACCGCCTAAGATACTATAATAAAATGATTCAGTGGTATAGTAGGAAAGATAGTATAGTCAATGAAATCAGACCCGAATAACCACTCAGTATTCTTATTGAACTATCACTAATCAAATATCGTAGGAAAGTCATTACCGCTGAAATATTCGAACGTCTGGAGCATTTTTGGTCACGTTCCTATTGTCTGCTCACAACGGGCGGAGCACCCTAACGTAATCAAGAAGTACATCGAAAACCAAGGCATGAAAGGATGAATCGGATTGCTGAAAGCCTACAAGTATCGCATTTATCCGAATAGCCAGCAGCAGCTTTACTTTGCAAAAACCTTCGGTTGTGTTCGATTCATCTACAATCGGATGCTTGCAGACAAGATTGACCATTACAAAAAAACGGGAACGATGCTCAAGAATACACCTGCTCCATACAAAAAGGAATTCGATTGGCTGAAAGAAGTGGATAGCCTTGCGCTTGCTAATGCTCAACTAAACTTAGACAAGGCCTATAAGAACTTTTTTCGTAATCCGAAAGTGGGCTTCCCCAAGTTCAAAAGTAAGAAGACAAATACCCATAGCTACACAACGAATAATCAAAAAGGAACGGTTGCTGTTGAAGATGGATTCCTGCGCATCCCCAAACTAAAAAGTAAGATTCGTATCCAATTGCATCGTCCGTTCACTGGAGTCATCAAGTCCTGTACGATATCCAAAACACCATCAGGCAAGTATTACGCTTCAATACTGGTGGAAACC
>Ga0160502_100164_pt1 | contig 78939 bp, 77 predicted proteins | sample DIDnMG_14_FD_108237 | JGI IMG/M metagenome (GOLD analysis project Ga0160502, IMG submission 108237) | Enriched soil microbial communities from UW Madison campus, WI, USA - DID2933_E24_Xylan MG | ecosystem: Environmental > Terrestrial > Soil > Unclassified | place: USA: Madison, Wisconsin... | reverse complement strand
CAGTCGATTACGAAGCGAATCGGTTAAAGGTTACGCCCAAAACGGTTTTATTGAATTTGAGCATACCGTTTCGAACTATCCTTACATTACGGTAAACATCGAGAAGGACGGAACCGGTAACGATATCGGCACGACTACAACTTTCTATATCGATGATCTATTGGCTGAAAAACAGCTTGTCGAAAAACAACAGTACGATGACTCAGGCCGTATTACCGAAAACAATTTAGGTCAGTATAACTATACCGATACCGAAAAAGCATATCGAAACACTTCTATTGACCTGAACATAGAGGACGCTTCTTACTATCAAAACCGGGAAGGGATTTTTAACGACGGGATGGAAGAACAAAAAGGATGGTCGGATTTGGGGATCGGATGGAGCATTTTTGGTCAGCCAATATATGACGATTCCAAAGCCAAATCCGGAAAATATTCGCTAAAAATTCACGCTCCGGCCAACACAGAGCTTACATTGCATTCCGATCATTGGATTCCGATTGACAACCCACATGGTGCCTCCTATACCTTTTCCGGATGGGTATACAGCGACGGACCAACATCGCAGCTCTTTCTGTTTATGAATTCCGAAACCGAAACCGGGTATTATACTATTGTAGCCGATCAGTATACTGAAGTCACCCATCAATGGGGGTATATGGAACGAACCGTATATGTCCCATCCCATATCAAAAAACTAAACATCCGGGTCGATAATAACGGAGGTGGAAATGTTTGGTTTGACGATATCCGGATCCGGAAAACCAGTAATCCCAAAACCGGTTTGCGGCAGTTGGACATCACCTACGACCTCTTTAAAAAACCCGTTTCCATTACCGAAACCGGAGTGGAAAAAATCGCTTTTTCCTATACCTCCGATCATTTTCGAAATGCCATGTATTATGGCGGATTGGAAGATCCCGAACAACAACCTTTACGTAAAGATTATGCCGCCGACGGGTCGATGGAAATTACTACAAACCTGCAAACAGGCGCATCTACCTTTGTGTTTTTTGTAGGTGGTGATGCCTATAGTGCTCCGGTGGTTTTTAAAGACAACGGGGCGACAAGCGAATACCTTTACCTCCACCGGGATTATCAGGGATCTATAGTCGCAATCTCCAACCAAAGTGGGAATTTTGTCGAAAAACGACTTTTTGATCCCTGGGGAAAATTACTAGAAGTTCAGGACGAGCAAGGTCGAAATCTGGCCGGACTAACCCTTTTGGATCGCGGCTATACCGGCCACGAACACCTGCAAAGCGTTGGGATTATCAATATGAACGGACGGATATACGATCCGAAACTCCACCGATTCCTGTCACCCGATAATTACGTACAAGATCTCTATAATACCCAAAATTATAACCGTTATGGCTATTGCTGGAATAACCCATTAAAATTTACCGATCCTAGTGGGGAAATAATCGGAGTCGGTGCTGCTATGCTTATTAGTGCTGCTATTGCTACCACAACCTATACGGTAACAGCATTACTGACTGACGTACCCTTTACACCGGAGGGACTTATCCAATCGGCTGTCATTGGTACCATTAGCGGAGCCGTGACTTTTGGTATCGGACAAGCGATGAGTTCCATCACGCAAGTCGGTTTACGAATTACAGCACAGGCACTCGCCCACGGAACCTTTCAGGGTAGTATGGCTGGGATACAGGGCGGTGATTTTTTATCTAATTTTGCTGCCGGAGCCATTAGTAGTGTTGCAGCCAGTTTTTATGGCGGTAGCGGATATACGAATGAAGCCGGAAAATTTGTTTCTCAAACACAAGGGTTTAACGGAATTATCGGCGGTGGAAATATTGGCATGATTGCCTTTGGTTCGGTTTCCGGTGGCGCCGGAGCCGCGTTAACTGATGGAAATTTCTGGCAAGGTGCCGCAACTGGGTTAGTGGTGAGTGGGTTAAATCATGCGTTGCATAATGGTGATACAGATCCACCAAAGAAAAAATCAAAAACACAAGTTAGAAAAGAGACAGTAAAACCGAGTTTTGCGAAGATAGTAGAAGTAGAAGGTAATACTTTAGGTGTCGTTAACTTAGCTAGAAATTCTCCAATGGCAAAATTTGTTAGAGGAGGCGCACCAAAAGTTGCTTCTGTTTCAAAAGTTCTAAAAGTCGGTGGAAATACTTTGGGAGCAGTTGGGGTTTTATTTGAAGGTGCTGAAGTTGTTAATGGAAATATGTCTTACACAGAATTCGGAGTAGATACCATTTTTGCATTAGCTCCGATGGTTTGCCCGGCTTTAGCCCCAGTTTCATTAGGTTATTTTGCTGGTAAAGCAATTTATGAATATTCATCTGGAAACACAATGTTTACTAAACCAAGATAAAAATGCGAGTATATAATTATTTATTATTTAGGCTCTACGATTATTACAGTAGAGTCAGAAAAGAAGATGCTGGGCTATCTCTTTATTTTACAGTAACTGCAAGTACTTTAATAATTTGTTTTACTCTTTATACTGCTTTTGTATATATTGATTATTATTTTCTAACATCATTAAAGTTTATAATAACAGGAAAACTTTCAGTTATAATTTTAATGGCAACCATTGGCTTCTTAAACTATTGGTTTTTCATAAAGGACAGAAAGTTTTTAAACTACAATTTTAAAAATGATAAAAAAGGTGGTTATGGGATTATCGGATTTATAGTTTTACTTGCACTATCATTTATTTTTATTGCCAATAAAAACCGGGAGAAGATTTTTAAGGAACGAGAGAAAGTAAAAATAGAATATACACAATAAGACATACTAGAGAAATATCGTAAAGGAGAGATTACCCCGGATATAACGAAGGAGAAAACCAGATACAACTCTTTAGTAATTAACTCCAGTCCAGTGATAAAAAATACAAATAGTTTCAAGCTAAGGACAAATAATCACTCAATAAATAGAAATAGAGTGCGGTTGCTATCTTTAGCATAACAAGCGTTACGTTCCTAACTTTTAAAGTTACAAGAAACGTAGAATAACGAAATTTTTAAAATAAAAATTATGAAAAAAACAATTGCAATTTTAGCATTATTGATCAGCAGTTTAGCCTTTTCACAGGAGCTATCCTTAAAAGGAAGTACGGTATTTAAGGGCGAAAAAAAACTTAAAAACAAAGAAATACGGGAATTACTTCAGTCCAATACCGAAGCATTGCAATTATATAAAGAAACCCGTACCCAGACCACTGTTGGAGGATTTTTATTAGGATTGGGTCTCGGGTTGGCCGCTGGCGATGTGCTTTATGGCGCTACAGCTGATGCCAAATATCCTACACCGTTTACTTATATAGGATTAGCCGCTACTATAATTTCGATTCCGGTTCTTTGCGGAAGGTCAAAGAAATTAAAGAAAAGCATTGAACTCTATAACAAAAACTTAAAAACAGTAGGAAATAACGATTCGTATGAAATGCGGTTAACAACTAATTCCAACGGAATTGGCTTTAAACTCTCATTTTAATAAAACACAGGAGTCATTGTTCCTTATACCTTACAAGTTTTAAAAACCTGTCAGGTATAACTTAAAATATAAAAGGCCCTGCAATTTGCAGGGCCTTTTATATCAAACAATTATAATGATTATTATAATAATGCGTCGATTGCATCGCTATAGGTTTGCTTTGGAGCAACTCCTACCTGACGTCCCACTACTTCTCCGTTTTGGAAAACCAAAACTGTAGGAATGTTACGTACACCATATTTCGCTGCAAACTCCTGGTTAGCATCTACATCAACTTTCCCGATAACGGCTTTTCCTGCATATTCTTCACTCAATTGATCAATGATCGGAGCTACCATTCTACAAGGACCACACCATGCCGCCCAAAAGTCAACCAAAACCGGTTTGTCTGATTTCAATACTAATTCTTCGAAAGTAGCATCTGTTATTGCTTGTGCCATTTTATTTTCTTTTAGGATTTATTACTACTACAAAAGTAGCTTTTTATTTTCACTTTTAAAACGCCTTAAAATCAGTTTTCATTATGTCCGAATTGTTAAAATCGATTTCACATTTTTTTAAGGAAATTCAAATCAAACACTTAAAACCGGAATATCTGTCTTTAATTCAATCTAAAATTCAGCTGCATCTTTTCCAGTTCCTGTAACAATTCGCCCGAAATATTCACTTTTAACTTCCGACTCGGCATACTCAATTTCGTCACCACCCGGATTTCTTCTTTTTCTTCCGGAATATCTATTTCGGAATCTTCCAATACCTCATCGGTAACAGCATCGTCTTCTACTACCGCTGGTACTTCTACAACCCGTTTGACTTTCTCGAGCTCCATAACTTCGAATGTCACACTGTGATCACCCCGATTCATCTGGAAAATCTCCTGTAATTCGGCAATCAGATTTTGCTGTAACTCCGCTATATTCATCTGGATGATCAGTTTCTTAGCAAAAGATGCCAACACATCCTGCAATGGTTTGACATCTAAAAACTGGATCCGCGGTTCCGTGCGTTTCCCTTCTTTATTTACCCAACCTTCCTTGATATTCACTTTAAAATACATAAAATAGTTGGCCACCAAAAAATGACGGTATTTCAGATAATCTTCCCGGAACATCGAAAATCGGTAACTCTCGTCATAGCCTTCAAGGTTAAAACTGGCAAATCCCATTCCGTTTTTGGCCACGCGGTGTTCTACTCCGGTTACAATTCCGCCAAAACTCAGGTTTTTCCCAACATGCTGTTCCATGTTTTTTAAGGTATCCAGACTCGCATTGCAGAAATATTTTACTTCAAATTTATAATCGTCCAGCGGATGGCCCGAAATATAAATCCCTACTACTTCTTTTTCCTTCGCCAGCTTTTCCATCGTACTCCATTCTTCACATGGTGGCACTACTGGTTCCGGAATCTGTACATCACTGGCTTCTCCAAAAAGACTTACCTGTGATGAGTTTTCATTTTCCTGAAATTTTGCCCCATAGCGAATTGCTTTTTCCAAAAACGTCAGGTTATCCCCATCCGTATGGAAATACTGCGCCCGGTGGGTTACATCAAAACAGTCGAATCCTCCGGCTAATGCCAGGTTTTCAAAGGCTTTTTTATTGGCCGCCCGTAAATCGATTCGCTTTGCCAGGTCGAATATCGATCGGTATTTACCGTCTTTTCGACAGTCGACAATCGTGTTTACGGCACCACCTCCAACACCTTTGATCGCTCCCATTCCAAAACGAACGGCATAGTCTTCGTTTACCGTAAATTTATAATAAGATTCGTTTACATCCGGTCCCAATACTTGCAATCCCATTCGCTTACACTCTTCCATAAAGAAGGATACCTGTTTGATATCGTTCATGTTATTCGACAGTACCGCCGCCATATATTCGGCCGGGTAATGCGCTTTTAAATAGGCCGTCTGATACGCAATCCAGGCATAACAGGTCGAGTGGGATTTGTTAAAGGCGTAACTCGCAAAAGCTTCCCAGTCTTTCCAAATCTTATCCAATTTTACCGCGTCGTGCCCGTTGGCTACCGCCTGATCGATAAATTTAGATTTCATTTTATCCAGTACCTCTTTTTGCTTTTTACCCATCGCCTTACGCAATACGTCGGCATCACCCTTGGAGAAGTTCGCCAGTTTTTGCGACAGTAGCATCACCTGCTCCTGATATACCGTAATACCATAGGTTTCCCCTAAGTATTCTTCGCAGGCATCCAAATCGTATTCGATCGGTTCGTCTCCGTTTTTACGGCGGATAAACGACGGGATATATTCCAACGGTCCGGGACGATACAAGGCATTCATCGCAATAAGGTCGGCAAAAACGGTTGGTTTTAGCTCCTTCATGTATTTCTGCATCCCGGGTGACTCGTATTGGAAGATCCCTACGGTTTCACCACGCTGGAACAGTTCGTATGTTTTTACATCATCAATCGGGAAATTCTCCGGATCCAGTTCAGTTCCGGTTCGGTATTTCACCAATTTTACAGTGTCTTTAATCAGTGTAAGGGTCTTCAGACCCAGGAAGTCCATTTTTAACAATCCGGCACTTTCGGCTACGGAGTTGTCAAACTGGGTTACATATAAATCGGAATCTTTTGCCGTAGTAACCGGTACGAAATTCGTGATATCGTCCGGAGTAATAATTACCCCACAGGCATGAATTCCGGTATTTCGCAACGATCCTTCCAGCGTTTTGGCCTGCTGAATGGTTTCGCCCGCCAGATCCGGTTCTTTTGCAATCGCGATCAGCTCTTTAACGCGGTCAAACTCATCCGATGATTTCAGGGCTTTTTTAACCTGATCTTCCTCTTCCGCCAGGAAACGTGCCAGGTTCCATTTGGATGGCATCATTCCCGGAATCAGTTTGGCAATACGATCGGCTTCAAATAATGGCAAGTCCAATACCCGCGCCGTATCCCGGATCGCCGATTTGGTTGCCATTTTACCATAGGTAATGATCTGAGCCACCTGGTTCGATCCGTATTTATTGATTACGTATTCCATAACACGACCACGGCCTTCGTCGTCGAAATCGATATCGATATCGGGCATGGATACACGGTCAGGATTTAGAAAACGTTCAAAAAGGAGGTCGTATTTAATCGGGTCAATATTGGTAATCCCAAGACAATACGCTACCGCCGATCCCGCTGCCGATCCACGACCGGGTCCTACGGATACATCAAGATTTCGGGCTTCGGCAATAAAATCCTGTACGATCAAAAAGTAACCCGGATATCCCGTTTTTTCAATCGTTAGTAATTCGAAATCCAGTCGTTCCCGAATGGCATCAGTTATTTCTTCATAGCGTTTCGCCGCACCGACATAGGTCAGGTGACGCAAAAATTTATTTTCACCCCGTTTACCTCCGTCCTCTTCATCTTCGGCTACCACGAATTCTTCCGGGATATCGAATTTCGGAAGTAATACGTCACGGTAAAGGGAATAGACTTCAATCTTATCGACGATCTCCTGGATAGAAACAATCGCTTCCGGCAGATCGGCGAAAAGTTTTTTCATTTCGTCTCCCGATTTGAAATAGTATTCCTGATTGGGTAAACCATAGCGATAACCACGTCCTCTACCAATTGGCGTGGCCTGTTTTTCTCCGTCTTTTACACAAAGTAAAATATCGTGGGCATTGGCATCTTCTTTGGCCGCATAGTAGGTATTATTGGTCGCTACAAGCTTGATGTCGTGTTTTTTCGAAAATGAAATCAGGGTCTGATTTACCCGGTTTTCATCTTCCTGATTGTGGCGCATCACTTCAATATAAAGATCTTCACCAAACTGCTCTTTCCACCAGATCAAAGCTTCTTCGGCCTGATTTTCTCCAATATTTAAAATCTTACTCGGTACTTCTCCGTAGAGGTTACCGGTTAAAACAATGATATCTTCTTTGTATTGTTCGACTACCGTTTTGTCGATCCTCGGCACATAATAAAATCCGCTGGTATAGGCTATCGATGACATTTTAGCCAGATTGTGGTAGCCTTTTTTATTTTTAGCCAGGAAAACCACCTGATAACCGTTGTCTTTTTTGGTTTTGTCTTTATGATTTTCGCAAATGTAGAATTCGCAACCTACAATCGGTTTTACTTCCGTTTCGGTTGGTTCTTCTCCTTTTTCCTCGGCTTCTTTATTTTTGGCCGCCGCTGCTTTGTTATGATTTAAAACCGCACTCACAAACTGGAAAGCTCCCATCATGTTTCCGGTATCGGTCATTGCCACAGCCGGCATTTTAAATTTTACGGCTTCTTTTACCAGGTCATTAATACCGATGGTTGACTGTAATACCGAAAATTGGCTATGGTTGTGCAAATGGGCAAACGCCGCATCCTTAAGCTCTTTTCTGTCTTCTTCCGAAACGGTTTGACGGTTTTCCCCTTCTTGCTGTTGCAAACGCTTCCGGATTTCGTCGGAAGCCGCTTTCAGGTTGATGTGCTTTAAACCGATCAGTTTGATTTCGCCCGGATTGCTCTGACGGAAGTTAAAGAAGTACTCCGGATCAACATCCAGTTCTTCTTTGGTAAACACTTCCCGTTTGATCAGTTCAAGGAAACAGCGTGTCGTCGCCTCTACGTCGGCAGTCGCATTGTGCGCTTCGGAAAAAGGCACTCCAAAAAGGTATTGGTGCAACTCCGTTAGTGTAGGCAGTTTGTAGCGACCTCCTCTACCTCCGGGCAATTTTAGTAATTCGGCGGTCACTTCGGTACAGGTATCCAGAATCGGCATTTTTGCCATATCGCTTCCTACGCTCATCCGATGGAATTCACATCCCATAATGTTGACGTCGAAACCAATATTCTGACCTACAATATATTTGGCTTTTGACAGCGCAATATTAAATTTTTCGAGCACTTCCATCAGTGCCACGCCCTGTTCCATGGCCAACTCGGTCGAGATACCGTGAATTCGTTCGGCGTCGTACGGAATATTAAACCCCTCAGGCTTTACCAGATAGTCCTGATGTTCGACCAGGTTCCCCATTTCATCGTGCAGCTGCCACGCAATCTGGATACAACGCGGCCAGTTGTCGGTATCGGTAATGGGTGCCGACCAGCTTCGTGGTAAACCAGTTGTTTCGGTATCAAATATCAAGTACATAGCTAAAAATCAGTGTTTTAAAATCTGTAGTATTTTAAAAAAAGTAATTTTCAAATGTACTGCTTTTTAAAGAAAGAATATAGCAGAATTTGTTAACAGCCGTTAACTACCCCATACGCGGTTTTTAAACAGATCGAAGGTTTGTTTTAGATGACTATTGAGTAATAATAAGACTACTAAAAACAAGAGTCCGTATCCGATTACGGTAAAAATTTCCATATCCGACAGTAATACCGATTGTTTGGAAACGGCCTGAATCAACTGTTGGACGGCTAATTTATAGGCTTCGTCTGCAGTAAATCCTTTTGCCATAAAACTTTGGGTCAGTTTTGCCAATCGTTCGCCGGTTTCGGGACTTTCGGACAATACAAACTGGCGGAGTTTTGTAAAATGCGATCGCTGCAAAAATACCTGAGCATTTTGCAGGATACAAAAACCGATTGTACTTCCCCAAAAACGACCACTTACGCCAACCGTTCCGGAAAATGGCGCATAATGTGTCGGAACCGACGATACCGTAAACAGCACCAACGGTACAAATAAAATGCCCACCGCCACACCTTGTAACATGTACGGAATAAGAATATCCGATAAGGCAACATCCGGCACAAATAAAAAGGTAAACCAAAAGTGATAGATCGCAAAAACCAGGAAACCAAGACTAAAAATAAGCCGTGTCGCTATGCCTTTTGCCAGAAAGATACCCGCCAAAACCATTCCGATCACATTTCCAATCACATTAAGATATTGCACCTGTGCTACGCGCGACGGTTCCCAATTCCAAACGGTAAACATCGCACTATGACAAATCGTAAGGGTTGCCCGGGCAATGTAAAAAATCACAAAAAGAAAAAAACCGGTTCGAAGGTTCGCATAACGAAACACATTCATGTCGAAACAGGGTCTTTTTACCAATTGTTGTCGGATCACAAACAATCCGCTGGTTACTAAAGCTACGATCAACGCGAGAATGATTTGTTGTGAATCGAACCAGTATTTCCGTTCGCCGTAAATAAAGAAAAACGATCCGCATAGAATAGCCGTCAGCACCAGGATATAACTCGCCCAGTCGACCTGATACAATGGAATCTTTTTATGAAAACGATTGTTGTTAAACGTCAGCATGACCAAGGCCACACAAAGCACCTGAAATATAGCCGAACCATAGGCCATATAGGTCCAGTCGTAATTTTCGAGCAACCAGACGGCTATATTCATAATAAAAGGCGATGCCAGCAACAAGGCTCCATAATTACAGCTAAACCCTATGATCACTGCATTTTTGGATTTAAACCGGGTGATCAGCAATTGACGCAACGGAATCCACGGCAAGGCCATCAACATCCCTTCTACCATCCGCAACATAATGAATACCGAATAATTATCGGTATAGGCCGACAAGATAAACGTGATTGCCGCCAGGCTGTAAATCACTACAAAATACTTTTTGGTCGGAAAAAATTTAAACAGTCGGCTTTCGATCATAATCGTGGCCAGAAAGGTTCCGTAGGTTACACATAGCGAAAACTGTAGGTCTTCCACATCTACATCCAAAAAACTGGCCGAATAGGTCACATTCGCGGTATATACCCCTAACAATACCATAGAATGCAACATACACAGAATCAAGATCAGGATGATCGCCCAATTGGGAACCCAGGGCTTAAAAACACTATTTTGCGACATCGCCTATTGGTGTTCGGCTATTACAATCACATTCATCCCCGCCCGTAAAAACTCGGTTTGATCATCGGTTTCAGCCAGTTTGATCCGAACCGGAATCCGCTGTTCGATTTTCACAAAGTTACCCGTCGCATTGTCGGGCGGCAATAAGGAAAAACGCGCACCACTGGCCGGTGATAACGATTCTACCGTTCCGCGGAAAACACGACCGTGCACCGCATCGGCTTTTAATTCCACTTCCTGACCAATGGTAAGGTATTGTAATTGCGTTTCTTTAAAGTTTGCCGTTACCCATTTTTCCTTACTAACAATCGACACTAACGTTTGTCCTTCCTTGACCATTTGTCCCGGTTGTATCGTTTTCCGACCAACCCAACCGTCATACGGAGCTGTTATTATAGTATACGACAGGAAAAGTGAAGCATTGTCTGCCATCGCCTGATTGGATTGTACCACCGCTGCTGCCGTTGGTAACTTGGATCGGGTTTCCGTCGTATTCAAAGCCGTTGTCCGGATGGTTTTCTGGATCTCGTTATAACGTGCTTTTGCCGTTTCGTAGGCGGCCTTCACCTGCTCCACTTGTTGTTCGGTCGCAGCTTCTTCCTTTAATAAGGCCTTATAACGCTGGTAATCCTGTCCGGTTTTCCAGACTTCCGTACGTGCCGCTTCGAGTTGTGCTTCCTGTTCCGCGGTTTTATTCGAAACGGTGGCCACGCTGTTTTCGATTACTTTAATATCCTGACGCGCATGGTCAACATCGGCCAGCGCACGGTCGAGATGAGACTTGTATTCCCGGTTGTCGATTACGATTAGCGTATCCCCTTTATGGACAAACTGATTTTCCTCGTAGCGCACTTCCTGTACAAATCCGGTTACCCGTGCCATAACCGGTGTAACGTATTGATCAACCTGCGCATCGTTGGTTTCCTCGTGGTTGTTATAGAAAATCAGGAACCAGATTCCCAGAACGATTCCGCAAAAAACGATGCATCCGGCTATTACGGTGATCAATGTATGAAAAGAACGGTGTGCCCCTGGCGCCTTTTGTGTTCCCATCTTGTAAAAATTGAATTAGAATATTGAGTTGGAATAATTAGTGCAGTCGGTCGGCCGTGTGCAGTAGCTCGTAGTACTTCATCGCGGCTTCAATTTTGGTGGCGGTATTTTTATACCGGGCTTCCAGCAATGCATTATCGGCATCAATCATTTCGGTGATCAAAACCAGTTGATTGAGGTATTTTAACTTGACAATCCGGTAGTTTTCGACAGCCAATGCCAATGCTTTTTCTGTCACCGGAATCCGGGCGAGACTTTCCTGATAGTGTGTATAATCGGCAAAGATTTTATCTTCGACGGCATCTTTTACTATGCCGGCTTCCATTTTCTGGCGCTCCCATTGCTGATCGGCAATACGGGATTTTGCTTTGTTTTTATGTAAAGCGGAAAGATTAAATGTGGCTTCAATCCCAACTTGTCCCAACGAATAGAGATACGGATCCGGCGGAAAAAACATATAGTTCGGATATTTAAAACTGTAATTTCCAAATAGACTGATCGTCGGATAATAATTGGATTTTACGACTTTTTTCTCCAGATTTCTGATTTCGACTTCTTTTTGGACCATTTTTATCTCTTCGTTATCCAAAGCCGCTTTTAAAAAGTAATCGTAACTTTCGATATGTTTTAATCCGGAGAGCAACTGCGTCGTATCGGGTTCTATTAGTTGACCTTCCGGAAGTTGCACCATGGTTTTTAGATCGTGTAGCGCTATCGCAATGTTTTTGCGGTTGGTGAGCGCATCCAGTTCCCGATCAGATAATTGCAATTCGGCACGCAAGACTTCGTTTTTGGTTACCGTTCCGTGTTTTTTAAACGACTGTACTTCTTTTAAACGCTCCTGTTCCTCTTTGATGCTTTCGGCAATTATTTCCTGAAGCGCCATCATTTTATAGATTCCTAAAAACGAAGCTACAACCTGTAATTTTACGTCGTTGGTCGTTTTTTCGGATTTTAAAGTCATCAACTCCGATTCTTTTTCGGCTATTTTTACCGTATGATTGATTTTATTTCCGGCATATAACGGCATTCGGAATGCTGCCGACACGTCGTAAATTTCCGGGATGGTTTTGGTGACCTGTTTTCCCTGGAGAAAGCCACTTTGAAATTCGGTCAGATTGGTAATTCTGGAATACAGGGAATGCAATTCCACTTCGGGTAGCCGGAGTTCTTTTTTTGTTTTGACCGTTTCGCCGGAAATCTGTTCGTCGATATGAGCTTTTTGAATAAAACGGTTGTTCTTTTCGGCCATTTGCCAGGCATCGTGCAGATTTAACCGGGTAATCTGTTGGGCGTTTATCGTTGCTGTGCCCGAAAGCAGCAAAATGATAGTGAGTAGGTTGCCTGAAATACTCTTCTTTTTGTGGTTTAAAAAAACCAGCGTGTTGCGATGCATAAGTCCATCAATAAATATGAGGCAAAGTTGGCGTGTTTTTACCGAGTGTTAAAATCTTAAAAAGCCAAATATTTATTCATTTCAGACATTTATAATTCATAAAAAAACCACCTCGAAAGGTGGTTCTGTATCTTGTATATTTCGATTTAGTAAATCGGAATTCTGTAGAATACTCCTTTTTGGTAGTTTACGATACTGTCGTTATCGTTTTTCGCATTAAATTTAAAGCTTCCGGTGATCGTTCCGTCCTGAATACTCTCAATTTTGATTTCTCCATCACTTCCCTGAACGTTAACTACCCGGAATTTTGCCAGATTATCACCACCTACAATAGTAACAATATCGCCCGGTACATATCCGGTACCTCTTAAGTGAATGGCTACCGTACTCACCGCTCCTGCAGTAGTTTGAATCGCAACCTGTAATCCGGTTCCGGAACCGCCCGATGTAAAAGCAGAAGTGGTATTGGTATATCCAGTTCCTCCGTTTTCTAAAGCAATTTTACTCGCTGGTCCACTAAAAACTCCTGTAGTATAGATATCTTCCATTCCGTTCATAGTCGAAATAAAGCTGGCTCTGTTACTTTGGTTTGTCGTTCCTAACGGATAAGTCCCGTTTTGAAAAGAAGATGTTCTTAAAATCACCTGCTCATCTACCGTGATCCCTTCGATTGTAACCGATCCATCCGCACCAATGGTAGCATGTGCATCAGCAGCTCTCCATAAACCATAGTTCTTTTCACCCTGAAGAGACGGATTATTAAACTGTACATTCTCCTCACAAGAAGTGAATGCTGCCATAAGAACTACAAGAGAAAGTATTTTTTTCATTTTAAATTCAAATTAATATTTGGGTTCTTTATATTTCTACAAAAATAGTTTTTTATAGATAATAAGCTAATAAAATCATAAAAAATCACAAAAACACCTAAGTTATCTTTTTTTTCAAAACGATAGCTCCCGTTTTCTTTCCATCAGAACCTTAGGATTTTATATATTTTGTATTCGTTTGTATTTAAAAGTTTTATATATTTGCACCCTTATTTAACAGAGGTCGTGTACCTCAAAATTTAATCACAAGATTATGTCAGTAAAAATTAGATTACAAAGACATGGTAAAAAAGGGAAACCTTTTTACTGGATTGTTGCAGCTGATGCTCGCGCAAAAAGAGATGGTAAATTCCTAGAAAAAATCGGAACTTACAATCCAAACACTAACCCAGCTACTATCGACTTAAACCTTGACAGTGCTGTACAATGGTTACACAACGGTGCTCAGCCAACTGACACTGCAAGAGCTATCCTTTCTTACAAAGGTGCTTTATTAAAACACCACCTAGACGGAGGTGTTCGTAAAGGTGCTTTAACTCAAGAGCAAGCTGACGCTAAATTGGCTACTTGGTTAGACGAGAAAGCTTCTAAAGTTGACGCTAAAAAAGACGGTTTAAGCAAAGTTCAGGCTGATGCTAAAGCGAAAGCGTTAAAAGCAGAGCAAGAAGTAAACGCTAAGCGTTTGGCTGCTGCTGAAGAAGCTGCTAAAGCTGCTGAGGCTGTTGCTACTGAAGAAGCTGCTGCTGAAGAAGTTGCTGAAGAGGCTCCTGCTGTTGAAGAAAACAACGAAGAAACTCAAGCTTAATTTACCCTGCGATTCCTATGCGTAAAGAAGAATGCTTCTATCTAGGTAAAATCGCTAAAAAATTCAGCTTTAAAGGGGAAGTCCTGGCTTATTTAGACACGGACGAACCGGAAATGTACGAAGAATTGGAATCAGTTTTTGTTGAATTCAACAATAATCTGGTTCCTTTTTTTATTGAAAGCTGTTCGCTACACAAAAACGATTTTCTTAGAATCCGTTTTGAAGATGTAGCTAGCGAGGAAGAGGCCGACAAGTTGCTTGGCTGCCCTTTATACCTGCCTTTAAGTGCCTTACCAAAATTGGAAGGCAATAAATTTTATTTCCACGAAGTAATCGGTTTCGATGTCGAAGATACCCGTTTGGGAATTATCGGAAAAATCGTATCGATCAACGACAGTACCGCGCAACCGCTATTTGAAATCGAGCATAACGGAATAGAGATTTTAATTCCGATGATCGACGATTTTATCGTTGCGATTGACCGAGCCAACAAAAAAGTGGTACTGAATACTCCGGAAGGTCTGGTTGATCTCTACCTGAACAATTAAAACCTTATGTTTCAGTTTAAGCAATTTACTATAGCACAGGACCGCTGCGCAATGAAAGTGGGTACCGACGGCGTTTTATTAGGCGCCTGGACTCCGCTTGACCATCACCCGTATAGCATTTTGGACATTGGCGCCGGAACCGGTTTAATTGCATTAATGCTGGCACAACGCAGTACCGCCGAACAGGTCGACGCCTTGGAAATTGACGAAGAAGCCTATGAACAGGCGGTCGAAAATTTCGAAAACAGTCCGTGGAACGATCGTTTGTTTTGCTATCATGCCGCTTTGGATGAATTCGCTGAAGAAATCGAAGACGAATACGACCTGATTGTTTCCAATCCGCCGTTTTATACCGATACGTACTACTCTCAAAACGAACAACGGGATTTGGCCCGATTTGAAGATGCTATGCCGTTTGAAGATTTGGTTGAAGCCGCCTCGGTTCTATTGTCGGATAATGGTGTTTTCACTGTGATCATTCCCTTTAAAGAAGAAGAACGTTTTATCGGACTGGCTCAGGAATGCGAATTGTTTCCTTTTAAAATCACACGGGTTAAAGGCACACCTGCCACTGAAATCAAACGTAGCCTGATTGCTTTTTCCCGAAATCCGGAAAATCAGCCGGAAACGGACGAGCTTATTATTGAAATCGCCCGTCATCAATACACTCCGGAATATACCGCACTGACTAAGGATTTTTATCTGAAGTTATAAAACATTTTCACCCCTTCTATTCCAAGCAATCATTTGTTTTATTTATAACAAAATGTATTCGATTTAGCCATTTTACTGTTTTTTAAATTTTTCCCATTTTCAAAACAAAAATATTTTTAAACCGGTGGATTTATACCTCTAAAATTTAGGACAATTCGATATTATAGCGTTCTATAGTGTTGAAAAGTTGATTTTGTTTGCTTACTTTTGTGAACCAAAATTTATAAACAATGAAACCAGACTTATTTCAAGCTCCTGATTATTACCTATTAGACGATTTATTATCAGACGAACATAAATTAGTACGTGATGCTGCCCGTGCCTGGGTAAAACGTGACGTATCTCCAATTATCGAAGAATATGCTCAAAAAGCAGAATTCCCAAAACAAATCATCAACGGTTTAGCAGAAATCGGTGGTTTCGGTCCTTATATTCCTGTAGAATATGGTGGTGCCGGATTGGATCAGATCTCTTACGGTTTAATCATGCAGGAAATTGAAAGAGGTGACTCTGGTGTACGTTCTACTTCTTCTGTACAATCTTCATTGGTAATGTATCCAATCTGGAAATACGGTAACGAAGAACAACGTATGAAATACCTTCCGAAATTAGCTACCGGAGAATTTATCGGTTGTTTCGGATTAACAGAGCCGGATTACGGTTCGAACCCGGGTGGTTTAGTGACCAACTTTAAAGATATGGGCGATCACTATTTACTAAACGGTGCTAAAATGTGGATTTCTAATGCTCCATTTGCCGATATCGCTGTGGTTTGGGCTAAAGACGAACAAGGAAGAATCCACGGATTAATCGTTGAAAGAGGCATGGAAGGTTTTACAACTCCTGAAACGCACAATAAATGGTCACTTCGTGCTTCGGCTACAGGTGAGTTGATTTTCGACAACGTAAAAGTTCCGAAAGAAAACTTATTACCAAACAAATCCGGATTAGGGGCGCCACTAGGATGTCTTGACTCGGCTCGTTACGGAATTGCATGGGGTGCTATCGGCGCTGCGATGGACTGCTACGATACGGCTTTACGTTATTCAAAAGAGCGTATACAGTTTGACAAACCAATCGGAGCAACACAATTGCAACAAAAGAAATTAGCTGAAATGATCACTGAAATCACTAAAGCTCAATTATTAACCTGGAGATTGGGTGTATTGCGTAACGAAGGAAGAGCTACATCGGCTCAGATCTCCATGGCAAAACGTAACAACGTAGATATGGCTTTAACCATTGCCCGTGATGCGCGCCAGATGTTAGGTGGTATGGGAATCACAGGTGAATATTCGATCATGCGTCATATGATGAACTTAGAATCGGTTGTAACTTACGAAGGTACACACGACATTCACTTATTGATCACAGGTATGGATGTAACCGGATTAAACGCATTCAAATAGGATTCTAAATCCCTATATATTTAAAAAGAGCTTGGTTACAAGCTCTTTTTTTATGGTCAAAACAAGACACTGTAAAACCTAATGATCACTTTATACGTAAATCAATGTTAAAAGCTATTCGCAGAACCGCTAGCTTGTTTATTTTTGTACTAAACTTTTACCAATGAATATAAAATCCATCAATAAAAAGATTCAACCCCAAAAGGATATCCTTTTAAACCATCCTTTATACAGTCAGATTCAAAATATAGACGACCTACATTGTTTTCTGGAAGGACATGTGTATGCCGTTTGGGACTTTATGTCATTACTAAAAGCATTACAATCCCAACTAACCTGTACGACTACACCGTGGTTTGCTACAAAAAATCCGGAAACCCGTTATTTGATCAATGAGATTGTACTCGCGGAAGAGTCCGATATTTCATTGGATGGAAAACGACTGAGTCATTTCGAAATGTATATCGATGCGATGAACGATTGCCAGGCCAATACAACAACGGTATACGAATTTCTGGATAACGTCGTAAACACTCAGAATATTTTTGTGTCGATCAAGCAAAGTAGCTTACATCCGAATATCAAAGCATTTCTTGATTTTACCTTCCGCGTAATCGAACAGGGAAAACCACATGAAATTGCCGCTGCTTTTACTTTCGGACGCGAAGATTTGATTCCGGGTATGTTTACAGCCATTCTAAAACATTTTCAAGAGAATTTCCCGGCTACCGATCTTTCCAAACTGATTTATTATTTTGAACGTCATATCGAATTGGATGCCGATGATCACGGTCCAATGGCAATGCAGATGATCAACGAACTTTGCGGTGAGGATTCCGAGAAATGGAGTGAAGTGGAAAGTGTTTCCATATTGGCGCTGGAAAAACGCATCGGATTATGGAATGCCATCGAAGAAAATATCCGCCAGAAAAACCTGGCAACCACATAAAACAAAAAACATCCTTTTCAGGATGTTTTTTTTATTTTATTCCGGAGCCAACTCCAGTTCTAGTCCGTTTATTGCTTCCGTGATGTGAATCTGACATCCAAGCCTACTGTTATCTTTTACATTAAACGCTTCCGATAACATCGCCTCTTCATCATCGTTCATTTCCGGTAGGCCCACATCATTGAGTATATAACACTGGCAGGACGCACACATGGCCATTCCGCCGCAAATACCAATGGTTCCTTCCGGCGCCAGTTCGTAGGCTCGTACCAGTTCCATGATATTCATATTCATATCCGTAGGCGCCTGCACCTCATGAACCGCTCCTTCACGGTCTGTAATGATTATCGTTACATCCTGAGACATGGCTATTCAATTGATTTTACAACCGCTTTTTCGGCTTCCTTACGGGTACCGTCAAAACCGTCAACACCACTTACGGTGGTATATTTTAATACGTATTTTTTACCCGGATTCAGTTTGTTATACACACTCTGACACATTAAAGTGGCTTCGTGGAAACCACATAAAATCAGTTTTAATTTACCCGGATAGGTATTGATATCGCCAATGGCGTAAATCCCTTCGATATTGGTCTGATAATCCAGCGCATTGTTTACTTTAATCGCGTTTTTTTCGATTTCAAGTCCCCAGTTGGCAATGGCTCCTAATTTTGGTGTCAATCCGAATAACGGGATAAAATAATCGGTTTCTACATTCATGCGTGCACCATTGATTTCGATATCCACCGATTCAATGCGTTCGGATCCTTTAAAGCCAACGACCTCAGCAGGAGTGATCAAACGAATTTTTCCTGCTTTTTTCAATTCCTGAACTTTTTCAACCGAGTCCAAAGCACCACGGAACTCGTTTCGACGATGTACCAGCGTTACTTCCGATGCTACATTCGATAAAAAAATACTCCAATCCAAAGCCGAATCTCCACCTCCGGAAATAACTACTTTTTTATTGCGGAATTTTTCCGGATCTTTTACAAAATACTCTACCCCCTTATCTTCCTGCTCGTAAAACTCCAAATCTTTCAGGATTGGTTTTCTCGGTTCGAAACTACCCAATCCACCGGCAATAGCAACTGCTTTTGCGTGGTGTTGCGTACCTTTATCTGTGGTTACAATAAACGTTCCGTCTTCCCGTTTTTCTATGGTTTCCGCTTTTTCATTTAGTGTAAATCCCGGTTGGAACTGTTTGATTTGTTCCATAAGATTATCGACCAAATCACCTGCCAATACGGATGGAAATCCCGGAATATCGAAAATGGGTTTTTTGGGATATAATTCTGTTAATTGTCCTCCCGGTTGCGGAAGACCATCGATAATATGGCATTTTAATTTTAAAAGTCCGGCTTCGAAAACGGCAAAAAGTCCTGTGGGACCTGCACCAATAATTAGTATATCTGTTTCAATCATTACGTAAAGGGTTAATTAAGGACACAAATGTCCCTCGAATTATTTTCTTGTTCTATGACAAATATCAAGAAATCTAACGATGGAAGGCATTATACTGCCTGTCAGGAAAAGACCCTGAAGACAAAAAAAGTCCCAGCTTCTGTATCTCAAAAGCCGGGTACTGTATCCTGAATTTATGCTACGTTAACCACAGTTTCGATCTGCGGTGCATATTTTTTGATCGTAGTTTCCACTCCGGCACGTAAGGTCATTTGGTTTACGCTACAAGCCGTGCAGGCACCTTCAAGGCGAACTTTTACATGCTTATCATCTTCAATTTCGATAAGCGTAATATCGCCACCATCCGAATTTAAGAACGGACGAATTTCTTCCAGTGCTCTTTCAACGTTTAGTTTGATTTCTTCTGTTGTCATTTTATTTCTTTTTTACAGCTGAACATCCAGCCATCGTGGTAATTTTTATTGCTTCTGTAGGTGGCAGACTTTCATTTCTGTCCACTACTTCCTGTACTACGGAACGAGCCAGTTCTTCAAATGCTTTTTCGATTGGCGTTGCCGTTTGTAAGGCTGCCGGGCGACCGTAGTCTCCTGCTTCACGAATACTTTGTACAATCGGAACTTCTCCTAAGAAGGGCACCTGTAAATCTGCTGCCAGATTTTTAGCTCCTTCTTTTCCGAAGATATAATATTTGTTGTCCGGTAATTCATCCGGTGTAAAATAGGCCATGTTTTCAATGATTCCCAAAACCGGTACATTGATGCTTTCGGCCTGGAACATCGCTACTCCTTTTTTAGCATCGGCCAATGCCACTGCCTGAGGCGTACTTACCACCACCGCTCCGGTAATTGGAAGCGATTGCATTAACGACAGGTGAATATCACCTGTTCCCGGGGGTAAATCCAGTAACATAAAATCCAGTTCGCCCCAATCGGCATCAAAAATCATTTGGTTTAAAGCTTTCGAAGCCATTGGTCCTCTCCAGATTACCGCCTGATCCGGGCTGGTAAAAAACCCAATCGACAATAGTTCCACGCCATAGCTTTGGATCGGTTTCATTTTCGATTTTCCGTCAACCTCTACCGAAATCGGACGTGCTTTTTCCACGTCGAACATAATCGGCATCGAAGGTCCGTAAATATCCGCATCCAAAACACCTACCTTAAAGCCCATATTCGCCAGCGTTACCGCCAGATTTGCCGTAATAGTTGATTTTCCAACGCCTCCTTTTCCAGACGAAACAGCGATAATATTACTGATTCCCGGAATCGATTTGCCTTTGATTTCCGGTTTTTCCGGTGCTTCTACTTTTATGTTGACTTTTATTTTTGCCTTATCGTATATTTTTTCATGGATCACTTTCATAATGTCCACCTCAGCGCGTTTTTTGATATGCAACGCCGGGGTGTGCAATAATAAATCCACTACTACTTCATCTCCGAAAGTGATTACGTTTTGTACCGCACCGCTTTCTACCATATTTTTACCTTCTCCGGCAATGGAAATCGTTTCCAATGCTTTAAGAATTTCTTTTCTGTCTAATTTCATTACTTTATTCGCTTTAAGTCGTTTATTAAGACTGACTTTATGTTACAAAGATAAGATGAAAAGTTCTTAAAATAAAGATAAAGAATTGTATTTGTTTATTGCGCAATAGCTTCGCTTTACACTCCTGGTTCCAAAGCCCATAATTCGGGACAATAACAGCAATACCAACCCGTTTCCCTTATTTACTTTTTAAAAAATTCCTGATTAAATTCCGAAAACTTATTATAAAATTCAATTTTGAGGGAACCGATTTAACTTTTTCTACTGTTACCTCAAAAAAAAGCTGCAACCGAAACGCGTCCGATTGCAGCAAGAGGTAGTATAAAATCAAAGTGGATTATTCGTATTTCAGGTATTTCAGAATGTCGATCCTTGTTGCCTGATAGGCTTTCGAAAGCACGATAAGCAACGTCAGCGATAATAAGACCACAAAACCAATACTAAACGGTAAGATGGTTATCGAAATCCGGAAAGCAAAGTCTTCCAGCCATTTATTAAGCAGGTAATACGCCGGCATCGCTGCCAGAATAAAACCGATAATACAAAAAACAATATATTGTGTCGACAGGTTTTTAAGTAGCATTCCGGTTTCGGCACCCAAGGTTCTTCGAATCGCGATTTCTTTTATCCGTCTTTCGATCGAATACGATGCCAGCGCAAACAATCCGAACAATGCTATAGTGATCACCACAATATTGAGTAGCGAAAATAAATTGCGTTGTTTTATATAGGTTTCATAGGTTCGGGCGTATTCTTTATCTACAAAATCGTATTTAAACGGATATTCGGTATCGACTTTCTGCGTCCAGAATTTCTCCAAACCGGCTATCGTCTGATCCATATTTTGGGCATCAACTTTTATATAGATTCTATTGATATTGGTTTGCATCCACGGAACCGTTTTAATGTGAAAGAAAACCATTGGCGGTATTTCCCGCTGTAATCCATATAAATGGAAATTGTCGACTATTCCAACCACTTTTAATTTTTGGCCGTTCCATTCGATTTCTTTTCCAATCGGATCTTTCTCGCCCATCTTCTCCCATGTTACTTTGTTGATCAACATTGTACTAACGGTATCGGAAGCCAACTCCGGTGAAAGCATTCGCCCCTGAAGCAGTTTTACATTCAACATATTCAGTAAATCAAAGTCGATTCCCATATTTTGTGCCTGAATGTTGTTGTCGTTATGCGTAAAGCCTGTTGAAGACGTAGCACCTCTGCCTGAAAAATTAAAGGTTCCGGCTCCCACTCCCTTAACACCTTTTATTTTTTGCAATTCCTGTTGAAAGGTTTTGTAGCGTTCGTAATCGGTTCCATCTCTTTTTGCACGATACGGAATCGTTATAATCTGATCGCCTTTATAGCCTAATTCCTTACTACTCATATAGCGCACCTGTTGGTATACGACATACGATCCGATAATAAAAAATGTCGCAATGGCAAACTGAAGGATCAACATTCCGTTTCGAAGCCATATTCCGTTTTTGCTTCGTCCGAAATTACCTTTCAGCACTTTTAGGGTTTCAAAATTCGACACATATATTGCCGGAAAGATACCCGCCAATGCGATAACTACGACCACAATCAGCAACAATTGCAAATAGAACTGACTTCCGATCATTTGGAGGTCTTTTTCTAAGAACGAATTATAAAACGGCAGGGCAAGTTCGACGATCATCATCGACAAAATCAAGGCCCCGAAAACCACCAGTATTGTTTCAAAAACAAACTGCCATACGATTTGTTTTTTAGTCGCTCCGATAATTTTTCGGATACCGATTTCTTTCGCTCTTTTAATCGCATTTGCCGTGGCCAGATTGATATAATTCACAATCGAAAGTACCAGAATCAGAATTGAAAGCCCCATCATGATCATCAAAAACTGATAATTTCCTTTTCCTTCTACCAAACCGCTGGTTAAGTCACTAAGTCGTGCTTTTGTCAATGGGGTCATGGAAACCTTGATAACTCCGTATTTTTTAATAAACTCCTGTTCCGTAATTCCCATTTCGGCAGCGTTTTTCCGGATGCGATGTTCGTAGTAAATTTTTTCAATTTCTTTACAGACAGCGTTCACTTTGTCCGGACTCTTAATTTTTAACATTAATCCGTAATTAAAATCGCCCCAACTTTCGCTGTTTTTATCCATTTTTAAATACAACATCACGTCGGGTGCCATCGACGATTTACCCGGAATACGGTATACGCCTCGTACCGCATACGGTTTTCCGTCGTAAACAATTTGTTTTCCGATTGGATTTTCATCTTTAAAAAACAATTTGGCAACGTCTTCCGATAATGCTATACTATTTTGATCCTGTATGGCTGTTTTCGCGTTTCCGGCTATAAATTCAAAAGGGAAATACGAGAAGAAATTACTTTCGGCAGCGCCAATTTTCTTGATCATTTCTTTTTTTCCATTGTAGTTCAGAATTTCTTCCGAGTACCATGCCGTATAATAACAGTAACTTTCGATGTTTTTGGATGACGCTTCCAGAATTGGAGCGGTTGGCGCTACATTCCACGCCCATTTACCGGCATCGGCCACATCGTTAATCACTTCATAAACCTTGTCTTTTTCCGGGTTCCATTCGTTATACGCGTGCTCTTCATTCCAATACAGTATGGCGAAGATTAATCCGGAAATCCCGATGCTCAATCCCAATATATTGAGTATTGAAAACAGTTTGTGTTGCTTAAAATGATACACAAACACTTTTAACCAGTTTTGTATCATTGTTATTGGGCTGTAATGGTTCCTAATGAATTTTTGTCTGTCGTAAGCGCTTTCGGTTTGCCGGAATATTCAATGGCAGCTACCGAACTGGCGGATGCATCCAGTTTTTCCGTTACGTGCACCGTTACTTTCGAGGCATTTGCCGCTTCTACGATGGCATATTTTACGTCCAGATCACCGGCTTTAAAAACCGATGCCGATTTTGCTTCCACTTTTAATTCGCTTGCTTTGCCCGTAATCGTTGCTTTTCCGGCACTCGATAATACTGCTTTTAAAACCGTTGCCTGAATGGCACCTTTAAAAGCCGATCCGGAACTAATATTCAATTGTACGTTTTTCGATTTGATGTTTCCATCCAGACGCGTTCCCGACGTAAGGGTGATTTGTGCATTGGCCGTTTCCACTTCGTTTTCGAAGGTCATTTTGGCTCCGGAAGCTAATCTAAAATTGGCAACATTTGGGCCTGAAACGTCAACCCGTGCCATTTCGAAATTATTGGTTCCTTTGTTGGATTTTATCTTTATTTTTAAAACGCCTTTCTCTACTTCGGTCGTGATCTGTTGTACTTTATCGGCCGTATCGGAGGTTACTTTTATTCCGGTTGTTTTACTTTGCGTATAGCGTATTTCAACTCCGGCTGAACCTTCAATGGTTGTAAAATCGGCTACTGTTCTATTTTCGCTTACCTGTGCCTGGCATACAAATCCGATAAGACTTATGGTTATGGCAATTACAATTCGTATCATGGTTTTTCTTTTTTTAAGGTTATCGTGGTTTTTAATTTTCTTTGGCATCGACCAATACATCTACATTTCGGGCGTTTTGCTTTTCGCTGAGGATCACGCCGTCTTTCATATAAATAGTACGTTGTGAAAACGACGCATCGTAATCGGAATGGGTTACCATCATAATAGTCGCACCATTGGCGTGCAAATCGGTTAGCAATTCCATTACTTCGTTTCCGTTACGACTGTCCAGATTTCCGGTAGGCTCATCGGCCAGAATGATTTTTGGATTGGTGATCAAAGCCCGGGCTACAGCTACACGCTGCTGTTGTCCACCCGAAAGTTGCTGCGGATAATGTTTTAGGCGATGGGAAAGCGAAAGGCGTTCGGCTATGGCTTCCACTCGTTTTTTACGTTCCGCACTGCCCACATTATTGTAGATCAGCGGCAATTCGATATTGTCATATACCGACAACTCATCGATCAGGTTAAAGTTCTGGAAAATAAACCCGATTTGCTGTTTGCGCAACTTCGCTTTTTCATTCTCCTTTAGTCCGTTGATCTCCTGATCTAAAAGTTTATAGCTTCCGCTGGTGATGCCATCTAAAAGTCCGATGATATTAAGAAGGGTTGATTTCCCGCAACCCGAAGGTCCCATAACGGAGATAAAATCCCCTTCGTTTATTTGCAGCGCAATCTGATTTAATGCGGCTGTCTCGACTTCTTCCGTCCGGAAAACTTTAGAAAGATTTTGAATGTTGATCATAACTGTTCGTTTTTAGATTGATTGATTTTTTTGATGTCCCGTTTCCGGGTTTTTATATTTTGTTCTTTTGTTTATCCGACTTAAAAATGGCTCGGTTAAAGTTATTATTAATTCCATTATTTTACTTGTCAAATTGTAAAACGGCCACTTCTTTATAATCCTGATAGGAAGAGGTGATTACGTTTTCGCCTTCCTTTAATCCTTCCAGTACTTCGAAATACAGCGGATTTTCCCGCCCCAGCTTGATCATACGTCGGATGGCTTTATCACCATTGACTACAAAGATCCAGTTTCCAGAGGTTTCCTGATTAAAACTTCCTTTGGGCAATACCAGTGTTTTTACACTTTCGGAAAGGGTTAATTTAACTCCAAAGCTTAAGCCCTGTTTTAAATCCAGTTCTTTGGCATTTTCAAAATTCAGCTCGACCTGAAATTTACCTTCTTTAACTTCCGGGATTACTTTGGCAATATGTACCGAAAACTGTTTCCCTTTGTATTCGATCGTTCCTTTTTGTCCAACCGATACACGTTCCAGGTAAAATTCGTCGACTTTTGCAACCAGTTTATAGCCTTGCATGACATCAATTTTTCCGATACTTTCTCCAGCCAGGTAGTTTTTACCTAAAATAGGCTCGAACGAAGATAGTCGTCCGGATAATGGTGCCGTAATCAAAAAGTTCTTTTTATTCCCTCGTAAAATGTCAAGGCTTTTTTCCATCGTGGCTATCGAACGATTGATTTGCTGAATCTGGATCTGATTGGTTTGTTTTTCTTTTTGGATGCTTTGCTGGATAATATTTTTACGTTCCTGTTGGTAGCGGAAGCCTTCCCGCGTCGTTTCCCATTCGTTTTTGGCAATGATTCCTTTTTTAAACAGTCGTTCGTTAAGATCGTATAATTGTTTGGCCGTATTATAATCGTGCTCGATGGCAATCAGGTCTTTTGCGAGGTTTAATTCCTGATTTCGAATATCCAATCGCGCTTTGTTTAAGTTGTTGATTTGTTCGATCATCGAAGTTTCCTGTGTCAGATAACTCAATTCCGTATTCGGGTTATACAATTTAGCCAATGCTTGTCCTTTTTCGACATGGCCTCCATTTTCCACAAAAATTTCCTGTACCGAACCGCCTTCAATAATATTGATCAAAATAGAATTTAACGGTTCGGCTTTCGCCTGGAACATAATAAAATCTTCAAAGTAGGCTTTACTTACGGTTTTGATGCTAATCTCATCTCGTTTTACATTCAGGCTTTTTTCTTTGGTGATCATGGAATAGGCAAAATAGCTAACGATCAAAAAAAGTAGCACTATCCCTATACGATAGCTATTTTTTCTATTTTTACGAGTGATAACAGTATCCATTTTTTGATTTTTTGATACGATATACAAAGACAATTTCGTGCCATTGTTTTAAAAATCAAAAAGCTACTGATTATCAATCGTTTTATAATTCGCCATGATTTTGAAGTGTTCAGTATCGGACACTTTTTTGTCCGAAACCGAACAGCCATGAAAAAAAAACAAGCCCAGATTTTAATTATCGACGATCAGGATGATATTCTTTTAGCCGCAAAACTGCTGTTAAAAAAACATTTTGAAACCATTCATACCGCCAATTCGCCAAAAAAACTGGTGCAATTGCTCGCCGATAACCCAATTGATGTGGTCCTTTTGGACATGAATTACCGTATCGGTTTTGAAGACGGACGGGAAGGGATTCACTGGTTAAAGGAAATAAAATTGCTTACACCAAATACGGTAGTCGTCCTGATGACGGCTTTTGGCAAGGTCGAAACAGCTGTCGAAGGGCTTAAATCCGGTGCTTTCGATTATGTGATGAAACCCTGGGACAACGATAAATTGCTTACGGTGATCAACAATGCCGTAGCACAAAGTCGGAAAGATCAGAAAAAGAATCCACCACAACTTCAAGCCGGTCAGTCGGTTTTTATGGGTAATGCTCCCAAGATCAAACAGGCGTATGCCATTGCTGATAAAGTTGCCAAAACGGATGCCAATGTTCTTATCCTTGGTGAAAACGGAACCGGAAAGTATGTTTTTGCCGATTATATTCACCGGCATTCCGACCGAAAAGACCAGCCGTTTATCGCAGTTGACCTCGGTTCGTTAAACGAAAACATCTTCGAAAGCGAATTGTTCGGTTATGCCAAAGGTGCTTTTACCGATGCCAAATCCGATACCGCCGGGCGTTTTGAAGCCGCACAGGGCGGAACGATTTTTCTGGATGAAATCGGGAATGTTCCGTTGCATTTGCAATCCAAGTTATTGCAAGTGATCCAGAATAAAACCGTTACCCGATTGGGCGAGGCCAAAGCCCGACCTTTGAATGTGCGTATCATCACCGCGACCAACCTCGACCTGAAACAGGAGGTGGCAGCAAAAAATTTCCGGGAAGATTTGTTTTATCGAATCAATACCATGACGATTCCCTTGCCGTCATTGCGTGAACGAAACGAGGATATCATTCCGCTGGCACACTTTTTACTGGCGCAATTGGCCGCAAAATATGGTCGGGATGGGTTACAATTTCAGGAGAAAGCACTGGAAAACATGGAAAAACATCGTTGGAACGGTAATATCCGCGAGATGGAAAACCGGATCGAAAGGGCTGTAATCCTTTGCGAAGAGGCGACTATCACCGCTTCCGATCTGGATCTGACGTCCATTTCCGAGCCGGACGATGTAACCGAAGACCTGCAATTATCGGATCTTGAAAAGCGAACCATCGAAAAAACATTGCACAAACATCAGTATAACATTAGTAAAACCGCTGAGGAATTAGGACTTTCCCGGGCGGCTTTATACCGCCGGATCGAAAAATTCGGAATTGACACCAACGATTAAATCCGCCGTTTATGACACAATCCTGGAAAATATACAATGCTTTTTTTATTCGTTTATTAGTACTTCTGGTACTTCTCGGAAGTTGTATTTTGCTGTTTCAGAAACAACGCTACTATACGCTATTTGGTTTTGCTTTTTTTGGAATCTTACTGGCGTTGGAAATGTATTATTTTATCCGAAATGCTTTTTTATTTTACGATAAAACCATCACCGCTATTTTACAGCAGGATTATTCGGCCAGTTATTCGGATGCGTATAAAACCGGAAATTACAGCAAATTGTACCAGCTTTACGAAACGCTAAAAGAAAGGGGAAACGAGCAAACGTCTAAAGAACTTGTGTACCGAACCATTTTAAATAATATCGACAGCGGTGTTTTAATCCTTGAAAAAAAAGATACGGAATGGGGTATTTTTTTGATGAACGATTATTTTTCAAATCAGTTTACAGTACCGAAAGTTTCCAAATGGCATTATCTGAAAAAGCAGATTCCATCATTTTGCTCGGCTATCGAGCAATTTGAATTTCAGGAAGTGAAAACATCCGTTCAGATCCGGGCGAATGCCGATGCGGAATTCCAGACGTTCCGCTTACAGGCGTCTTTAAGTAAAAGTTACAATACCGAATATTATATTATTTTCCTGGATTCCATTCAGAAGGTAATCGAGAAAAAAGAAAAAGAAGCCTGGATCAATCTGATGAAGGTGATTTCGCATGAATTATTAAACTCGCTGACACCGATTCGTTCGCTATCGCAGAATTTACAGGAAATTGTGGATCAGGACGATTTAAGTTCTGAAGATCTGGAGGATATCCGATTAAGTCTTTCGACGATTATCAACCGAAGTGATCATCTTCAATTCTTTGTCGATAATTACCGGAAATTAGCGATGTTACCCTCACCTCAAAAGAAAACAAACTCTTTACAAGGATTAGTACAATCCTGCATATACACAATGATGCCGTTATTTAAATCCCATGGCATTAGCGTCCATAATAACATTGATTTTGACTACTTACTCCATGTCGACCGCAAACAATTGGAACAGGTTATCCTGAATTTGCTTACCAACAGTATGTATGCGTTAACCGGAGATTCGACAAATTCGAAAGTAATCGAACTATCCGCATCGGTGGCGAATAATCGTTTGTTTATTGTGATTTCCGATAGTGGTGCCGGGATTGAAAAAGAGATTCAGGATAAGATTTTCCTTCCGTTTTTTACCACGCGAAAAGAAGGCGCCGGTATTGGTTTGACCTTATCCAAAAATATCATCGAAGCCCATGGCGGTTATCTGAACTACCAACGCGACAGCGCGCTTACGACGTTTGTTATTAGTCTGATTGAAGGTGAAAATTCGTAGTATTACAACTCTATTTCCGGTTGCCAGAATAGTTTTCCGAAGTGCACCACCTGGTTATTTTTTACTTTAACACCTTCGCTTTCGAGTAGTTGCTGCATCAGATTGGTTCCCTCGAAATGGTGTTTACCGGTGAGCATTCCCACGCGGTTTACCACACGATGTGCCGGAACATCGTCTTTTCCGTGTGCTGCATTCATCGCCCAGCCAACCATACGTGCCGAACGCGCCGCGCCCAAGGTTTTCGCAATCGCACCATAGGAAGTCACTCTTCCGTACGGAATTAGGCGTACCACTTCGTATACCCTTTCGAAGAAATTTTCATTTTCAGCTTTCATTATCCCAAATTATTATTGATCAACTTAATCAGGGTAACAATAGAAACCAGTCCGGTTATGGATCCGATAATATAATTGATATTATTGATCAGAAAGGATGGTTTTTCGCCTTCTTTTTTCTTAAAAAACAGTATATAGAGGTAAAATACCAGAAACGATCCGATAACGGCTCCTAATACAAACAGGGAAATATAGGATTGGTTAAAAAAGAAATAGCCGTTTCGCGACAACCATACGCTGATAAAAACATAATACGGAATCGGAAAAAGATTGAGTGCTGACAGTAGCATTCCCAAAAAGAAACGGCTGGTTTTGCTCTTCATTTTAAGCTCTTCCTTCGGTTTCTTTGGTTTGTTGGCAATCGTAAAAAAATAGAGCGTTAACAATACAAAAATCACAAGACCAACTTCCTGTAACAGGTTAATGATCTCCGGATTTCGGTCGATAAATTTTGCGAACAATACTGCCAGATACGTTTGAAAAAGTACGGTAAACGTAGCGCCCAATGCAAACATCAATGCCTTACTTCTGCCATCCCGCACACTTAGTTTTGCAGCCGTCATATTGAGCAGACCGGGTGGTGTGATTCCAATTGAAGCCACAGTAAAACCAAGTATGAGGGGCATGAAATAATGCATCTATTTTATTTTGAATTGGATATAGGTTATCGCTTTATTTTGTTCTAAATATTGTTGTTCGTAAAACGTCTGAATAGCAGTTACCACTTCCGGCGCTCCTTCGTTTTTGTAAACATTATGGTTAGCATACAACACTTCGTGCCCTTCGCCATGTAATAATCCCAACGTATAACCGTGCATAAATTCGCTATCGGTTTTCAGGTTCATGATCCCGTCTTTTTTCAGGATTTTTTTATAGCGTTGTAAGAATTCCGAGTTCGTCATACGGTGCTTTGTACGCTTGTATTTGATTTGCGGATCCGGGAATGTAATCCAGATTTCATCTACTTCTGATTCTGCGAATACATATTCCAGCAATTCAATCTGCGTTCGTATAAAGGCTACATTCGACAATCCGTTTTCTACAGCTGTTTTTGCTCCCCGCCAAAATCGTGCCCCTTTTATATCGATTCCGATAAAATTTTTATCCGGGTAACGCGTGGCCAATCCAACGGAGTATTCCCCTTTTCCACATCCCAATTCCAACACCAACGGGTTATCATTTTTAAAAACCTCCTGTTTCCATTTGCCTTTAAACGGAAACGAATCCGATACCACCTCTTCCCGAGTTGGCTGAAATACGTTCCCAAATGTCTCGTTCTCCTTAAATCTTTTTAATTTATTTTTACTTCCCACGACTAAACTTAAAATTTTGGTAAAATTACGGAAATATCCAAGAACTAAAATAGTTTTACTTTGCAGTTATTAAATAAGTTATCAAAAACGATCTTATTTATATCCGGATAACCGGATTGGTTTACGCTTCCCGTTATGCATCACAGGTTTTTATAAAGACCTGTTATTTCAGGGGTTGATTTGTGTCTTTTGGATTGCCCGCGGGGTAAAATGAAAAACTTTTGGAATATTTAGTACAATGCATAAAGAACGAAAAAAAAGAATTTTAGTCGCTCCATTAAATTGGGGCCTTGGGCATGCCACGCGTTGCATCCCGGTTATTGAGGCTTTGGAAAATCACGGATTTCAGCCGGTGATTGCTTCCGATGGTGTTGCGTTGTCGCTTTTAGAAAAAGAATTTCCGCACCTGCAAGCCTTACAACTTCCTTCTTATAAAATCCAGTATGCTCAAAACGGCGCTAATTTTAAATGGAAAATGATCCGTCAGATTCCAAATATGTACCGCGCCATGCGGGATGAACGGAAAATGGTGGAACGTTGGATTCAGGAAGAAGCCATCGACGGGATTATTTCCGACAACCGACTGGGTGTTTTTTCGTCCAAAGTTCCTTCGGTTTTTATCACGCATCAATTGAATGTTTTAACCGGAAACACTTCCTGGATTACGACTAAAATCCACCATCAGTTTATCCGAAAATACAGAGAATGCTGGGTTCCGGATATCGCCGGAAGTCCGAATCTTTCCGGAAAACTGGGGCATACGGAAACGCCGGTAACCAATGTAAAATATATTGGCCCGTTAAGTCGTTTGCACAAAAAGACCGTCGAGCCCTTATATGATCTGATGGTTATTCTGTCCGGACCGGAACCGCAACGGACATTACTGGAAGACAAATTAAAACTAGAGTTGAAATATTTTGAAGGTAAAATCCTTTTTATCCGTGGTGTGATCGAAGAAGAACAAACCATCTCGCGACGTCTGAATTTTACCTGCTATAATTTTATGAATACCGAAGAACTGGAAATAGCCTTTAACCAGAGTAAAATGGTGTTGAGCCGTTCCGGATATACGACTATCATGGATTTGGCACATTTGGGCAAAAAAGCCTTTTTTATCCCAACTCCAGGTCAGTATGAGCAGGAATATCTGGCCAAAAAACTAAAGAAAAAAGGATTGGTTCCTTATGCGAAACAAGACGAATTTAAAGTTGGCGATTTGAATCAGGTGGATTTGTATAAAGGACTCAAAAATATCACTCAGGAAATTACCTGGCGTCAGTTATTTTGTCTTTTCGAGCGTAAAGGAAAACTCTGATCCGACTCCGATTTTACTTTCCACATAAATACGTTCGTCGTGCGCTTCGATAATATGTTTTACGATGGCTAATCCCAAACCGGAACCACCTTCGGAGCGCGCACCACTTTTGTCCACACGGAAGAATCGTTCGAATAAACGGGAAATAAACTGCTTTTGAATTCCTTCTCCATTGTCGGTTACACGAATAATTACTTTGTTGTTTACCAAATCTTCGATACTGATTTCGGTTGTCCCGTTTTCTTTTCCGTATTTGATGGAGTTTTCAACAAGATTGGTTACCACCTGCTGGATGCGTTCTTTATCGGCAAAAACCTTTACCGGCTTACTGTATTTCCGATCGAACATCAACATGATGTTTTTCTGATCGGCACGCATTTCCAGGAGATCCAAAACATTCTGGATGACATCGACAATATTGAATTCGGTAAATTCCAGATTCAGGTCGCCCGTTTCGAGCTTGGTGATCATATCCAGATCTTTTACGATATAGATCAATCGTTCGACTCCTTTTTCGGCGCGTTGCAGGTATTTTTTGCGGATAGTTTTATCGTTCATCGCCCCGTCCAGTAAGGTAAGCAGATAACCCTGAACGGTGAACAACGGTGTTTTTAATTCGTGAGAAACATTCCCCAGGAACTCCCGACGGTATTCCTCACGAATTTTTAACGTTTCAATTTCTATTTTTTTGTCTTTTGCAAATTTCTGTACTTCATTCATCAGTGTCGCCATATCGGTTGTAACCGGCTGACTTCTGAGTGTAGTAGAATCCAGTAACGACACGTCGTCATAGATTTTTTTAACCCGGCGGTAGATAAAGCGTTCTACGCGGTATTGCAGTACGAAAAAGGAAAAAAAGTAAACGCCTGAAGCAAAAATAATACAGAATTTATAGTTCAGTTCGTAAAACCAATACGTCAATCCTGCGATTAATAAGGTGGAAAAAAGGGTAATATAGAGCGCAGATTTGACTGCAAATCTGTATGATTTTTTAAAGCTTATGGACATTTATATTTCTAATTTGTAACCGACTCCTTTGATGGTTTTAAATAGATCGTCTCCGATTTTTTCTCTTAGTTTTCGGATATGAACGTCGATTGTTCGTCCGCCAACCACTACTTCGTTACCCCATACTTTGTCGAGAATTTCTTCTCTTTTAAATACTTTTCCGGGTTTGGAAGCCAAAAGATAGAACAATTCAAATTCTTTACGCGGCAGGATAATTTCTTCTCCTTCTTTTACAATTTTGTATTCTTCGCGGTTGATTTCAATTTCACCTACCCGTAATACATCACCCTGTTGCTCATCTTCTTTTAAACGACGCAATAAGGCTTTGACCTTACTCACCAGAACTTTTGGTTTAATCGGTTTGGCGATGTAATCGTCGGCTCCGGCATCGAATCCTGCCACTTGTGAATAATCTTCACTTCTTGCAGTCAGGAATGTTATAATCACATTGGCCAGTTCCGGGATTTTACGGATGTTTTCACACGCTTCCATCCCATCCATTTCGGGCATCATCACATCCATAATGATCAGCTGTGGCATTTCCTTTTTAGCTTTTAAAATGGCCTCTTTACCATTGCTTGCCGTTACGATCTGATAACCTTCCTGTGATAGATTATATCCTACGATTTCGAGGATATCCTGCTCATCATCAACCAATAAAATCTTAATGTCTTTTTTCTTCATAATGGACACTCTATGTGTGTTTTCGGGTTGTAAAGGTAAAGATAATACAAAACGATTATATGTGTTAACGATTATTTAATCTGTTAACGATTTCGTAATACATTCCCAACAAAACGATAACAGGTTACTAACTTCAGGTTAACTTCGAAAGGGTTCCTTTGCGCAAAATTTAATACAACACGTAAACAACAACACAATGAAACTTAAGTTATTACTAACAACATTATTGTTCACGGTCTTCGCCTTTGCTCAAAAAGGGACTGTTAAAGGTACGATAACAGACAAGGAGATGAATAATGAAGCACTTCCTTTTGCCAGCGTAACGATTAAAGGTACAACAATTGGAGTAAACACCGACGAAAAAGGTACATTTAGTTTGAGTGTTCCGGAAGGAAACCACATTCTAATGATTGCTTTTTTAGGATATCAAACCGTAGAGGTGCCGTTTAAGATTGCTTCGGGCGAAACGAAGATAATCGACAAAGCACTTGGTACCGCGGGTGTACAACTGGAAGATGTGGTTTTAAAAATTGAAACCAATCGTCAGAAAGAAAGTGCACTTTTAGTAGAACAGAAAAAAGCCATCGAAATAAAACAAAGTATCGGAGCACAGGAACTTTCCCGTAAAGGTGTGAGTGATGTAGCCACTGCAGTTACCAAAACTACCGGTATCACCAAACAGGAAGGTACCGGAAACATTTATGTGAGAGGTTTGGGTGACCGCTATAACTCGACTACGATGAACGGACTACCTATTCCTTCGAACGATCCGGAAAAGAAAAACATCCGATTGGATATTTTTCCAACCGATATCGTAGAATATGTATCGATTGACAAAGTATACAACGGAAAAACGTCAGGTGATTTTGCCGGAGGTAACGTTGATATCGTTTCCAAAGATTATAAAGGCAAAGGATTTTTGCGTCTGGATATCGGTTCCAACGCCAACACAAATGCTTTGGCCGAAGACAACTTCCGTCTTGCAAAAGGCCCGAACAGTTTTGGTTTTAGCAATCCTGCCAATCCGAAAACAATTTCAACTTACGATTTTAACACTTTACAATTTGAAGGAAAAACTCCGGTAGCCGGTTCTTTCGGGATCTCAGGAGGTAAATCGTTCGACATCGGTTCCGAAAGCAAATTGAGTATTTTTGCCACCGGATCTTTCGGAAACGAATACACCTCAAAACGCGACGGTAGCGCCAAAGGTAGCGTAAACGGTGACGGAAGTTTGGTTAACAGAAATTTCAAAACCTTCTCTTCTATGGGATACACCACCAATACAACTGGTTTGGTAAACGTAGGTTATAAAATCAACAACAATCACAAAGTAAGCTTTAACTCTTTATTTATCAACACATCCAGCCAGGTTAAAGACGAGTATTTCGGTTATATCGCCGATCTTGCCGACGCTGGAAACGGATTGATTCGTCGTTCGGAATATGTGAAAAATACCTTATTCGTTAATCAGTTATTAGGCGAGCACACTATTAGCAATCGTTCTAAATTCAACTGGGGTGTTGCTCAAAACAACATCACTGGCGATACTCCGGACAGGATGTATAACACGTTACGAAAAAATGATACCGGCTATACGATCATCAGTCAGTCAAAACCGGACAACCACCGTTATTTCCAACGCTTGAAAGAGTACGAAACGGTTGCTACTGCTTCGGTTGACTATAAGTTCCACAAAACCAGCGATGGTGATTTTAGAGGTAAATTTACAGCAGGTTATAACGGTCGTTTTAAAAACAGAGACTTCAAAGCAACGCAGTTTAACTTTAAAACGTTTGGTCCTTACACTACAACTATCGTAGATCCTGAAAACCTGGATATGTTCTATAACCAACAAAATCTAAACAATGGTTATTTTGAAATCAGTACGTTTGTTGGTAATGCCGAAATCGCGAACGCACTTGATCCGCAAAAATATACCGGAGAACAAATCATCCACGGTGGTTATTTAAACACCGAATATAAATTCAGCACTAAACTAACAGCTGTTTTAGGTTTACGCGCTGAATATATCTCACAAAAGGTTGACTGGAAAACACAGTTGGATCCAGTTGGAGACAAAGATGAATTCAAAAAAACAACGTTCCTTCCAAACTTAATTATGAAATATGAATTAAACGATAAACAAAACCTTCGTTTGGGAATGAGCAAAACCTACACCTTACCGCAGTTTAAAGAAAGAGCTTTATTTATCTACGAAGATGTAACAGAAGTAAAAGTTGGTAACCCGGATTTATATCCTTCCGATAACTATAATTTAGACCTGAAATGGGAAATGTTCCCTAAAAGCGAGGAGTTGATTTCCTTTACCGCTTTCGGAAAATATATCTTAAATCCGATTAACGAAGTAACGATCGCTTCTTCTACAAACGATATTTCATTTGTAAACACAGGAGATCGCGGTTATGTTGCCGGAGCCGAAGCAGAATTCCGTAAATTGATCTTCCAATCGGGCGAAAACAACAGTAAAAAAGTAACGGCCGGAATCAACGCTTCTTATATGTACACCACTCAGGACTTAAACGGTCCAAAAGTAGACAAAGAGACTCGTTACAATGTTGACTTTACAAAATCGAAAAGTGCCTTTACCGGAGCATCGCCTTTATTGTTAAATGCAGACGTATCGTTCTTTAAAGAATGGAACAACAAAGAATCGAACATCTCCACTACATTAGCCTACTCGTATTTTTCGGATCGTATCTATGCTTTAGGAACCAATTTACGTGGTGATCAGGTAGACAAAGCTGTAGGAACCTTAGATTTTATTGTAAAATCAAAAATCAATAAAAACTTAGGTATCGGACTAATGGCTAAAAACATTTTAAATCCTAAAATCGAACGTGTACAGGAAAACAACAATGGCGACGTTACGTTGTTAACTTATACTAAAGGAATGAATCTGAGTTTCAATGTGAACTATCAGTTTTAATACAACATCAAAACACACCTGAAGGAGCGAATTATCGCTCCTTCTTTTTTGAAGTAAAGTTGACTTAACAAACGAAACATTTACTTAATAATTACTTCTTTATATGTTAATCCAACCGTGACAATGGCTTAACCCGCTTTTCAAAAAAACGAAGCACTTTTGCATCAAACATAACTAAAAAAATTATTTAGAAAAAAAATGAAAAAATCAATCGTAAAATTATTTGTGATTTTCGCAGTAACAGCTGGAACTTTAGCAAGTTGTTCATCATCTGACGAGAGCACACCAAGCGGACCTTCTTCTTCTTTCGTAGCTAATGCAAACGATTTTAAAGGTGTTATCAACGACGGTGTAGTAACTTTAGTTGCAGGAGCAACTTACAAGCTTACTGGAAAAATCCAAGTAAATAGCGGTGCTACTTTAACAATTCCTGCTGGAACAAGAATTGAAGGTACTGGAGGAACATCTGCTTATATCGCAGTAGCACAAGGTGGTAAAATCAACATTTTAGGAACGGCTGCTAACCCTGTAGTTATGACTAGTGGTTTGACAACTAAAAATGCTGGTGACTGGGGAGGTTTAGTAATTTGTGGAAAAGCACCTATCAACAGAGGAACGGTTACTGCACAATCAGAAGTTGCTGATTTAACATACGGTGGTACTGTTGCAAATGATAATTCTGGTGTGATCCAATATTTAAGAGTTGAATATTCTGGTGCTGCTTTCAACACGGAAAAAGAATTCAACGGTATTTCTTTCTTCGGAGTGGGTAACGGAACTGTAGTTGAAAACGTAGAAGTATACCACGGTGCTGATGACGGATTCGAATTCTTCGGTGGAACAGTAAACACTTCAAACTTAATCTCTATCGGAAACGAGGATGATCAATTTGACTGGACTGAAGGATGGAACGGTACTAACACAAACTGGTATGGTAAACTTGCTTTCGGAAAAGGAAACAGAGGTATTGAGGCTGATAACTATGAATTCAACTTTGACGCTAACCCGGTTTCTAACCCAACAATCACTAACTTAACGTTAATCGGACCTGGTAGTACTGCTGACGCAACTGCTTACCCTGAAAACCAGGCTTTAAAATTAAGAAGAGGAACTAAAGGTATGTTCAACAACGTAGTAGTAAAAGACTTCAAAGTTGGATATGACGTAGAGCACGATCAAACAATCTCTTTCGTAGGTACTACTTTAAAAGGAACTAACACGAAATTCGAAGGAATCGGATCGAACGCAAAAGGTAAGAAAACTGACGGTAGCGCAATTGACGTAGCCGGAGTATTCACTGAGTCAGCTGCTGCAACTGGTGCTGGTAACGGAACTGCTGCTCCAAGCTGGGCAACCGGATGGACTGTAGGATTCTAATAAAAATATAATTATAGTCTTTTTCAAAAAAATATCTCTCTTTTCTTAAGAGGGATATTTTTTTTGGCATAAATTTTGAACTTTTTTTTATATCTTTATGCCATATTTAGACCTATGAAGAAAAATTACTTTTATATTATTTTAGTTGCCTTTTTCCTGTTTTCTGCCAATTTATTTGCGCAGGAATCAAAAGGTTCTTCGGGTACGACTATCGAAGGTCTGAATATTTATCCAAACCCAACCAACGGGGACAAAATATATATCACTTCGAAATCGGCACAAGATAAAGAAGTTGAGATTTTCGACGTGTTAGGTAAACGCATTTTACAAGCTACTTTAAACTCAAAAGAACTAAACATCGCCAATTTAAACACGGGTGTTTACATCATCAAAATCAAAGAAGGCGAGGCTTCCGCAACAAGAAAGCTTATTATCAAATAGTTAACAAAGAGTTATTTCTTACATTTAACCATAATTTTACATTAAAAGTTTTCATTTATCGCGAAATACTTCTTAACTTTGTTGTCCACTTTTTAAAAAACAATTCAAAACATGAAAAAACTTTACATTTTATCATTAGCGCTTTTTACATCGGCAGCTTCATTCGCTCAGTTTGTATATGAGCCATTCAACTTCTCTGGCGCTGCATCTTCAAACGGATGGACTACGCACAGTGGAACTGCAGGACAAATCACAACATTATCAGGAAGTTTATCGTATCCAGGTTTAGCTGCTTCTGCAGGAAACAAAGTTTCCATTATTGTAGCAAATACTGAAGACATCAACAAAGCTACAACTTCTGCAATTACTGGTGCTGCATACATATCAACAATCATTAATGTACAAAACACTACTGCTCTACATGCCAACACAGCTCCAGGAGATTATTTCTTCTCTTGTACTTCAAACGCTGGCACAGGAGCTACTGCTTTCCACGGACGTTTATACATCCGTCAAGGTTCAACTGCTAACACTGTTAACCTAGGAGTGCTAAATACTAGTGGTGGTACTGCTGCTCCAACGTATTCTGCTACAGATTACGCAATCAACACACCTCTTTTTATCGTTATTAAATACGACATTACAGCTAATAGCGCAAGCCTTTGGGTAAATCCTACCCCTGGTGCCGCTCAACCTGCTGCTACAGCTACTAACACTACAGGAACTACTGCTGCTCCAGCTAACGTTAACGGTTTAGTAATCAGACAAGGTGGAAATGCTACTAACGGTACAGGAAATGTTGAATTAGACGAAATGAGAATCGGTACTACTTGGGCTCAGGTTACTCCTCAAGCTACAGCTAGTTTAGCTGACAACGCTATCGCTGGTTTAAAAGTATATCCTAACCCGGTATCTGGAAACAACTTCTATATTTCATCTGATGCTTCTGCTGTAAAATCGGTTGCTGTTTATGATGTATTAGGAAAACAAGTAATCAACACTCAAGTTGAAAACGAAGCAGCTATCAACGTTTCTAACTTAAACGCTGGTGTTTATATCGTTAAAATTACTGAAGAAGGAAAAACGGCTACTAGAAAATTAGTGATCAAATAATTTTTCTTCACAATATATAGAAAAGCGTCAACAATGTTGACGCTTTTTTTATGTCCTAATCTCAAAACTTAAACTACCCTTTACTTTAAGATGATCAAAAGCCAACATCAGGTTAGTATCTTGCCAACAAAAAACCATGAGACAAATTTACCTGGCTTTATTCAGCATCGCATTGAGCGTAACCGCTAACGCCCAAACGAACTTAATTCCAAACGGGAATTTTGAAACCTGGACCAACAACACTACTCCAAGCGGATTTTCATCCGTAAACACTGAAACGTTCTCGGCAAACAATTTCATTACCCGCGAAACCAGTATCTTTAAAAGCGGTGCATCTGCCGTAAAACATCAATCACAGGACGACACACAAACGGTAAGCCCAGACAACCTGATCCCGGTTATTCCTGGAAACAACTACACTATTTCCTATTGGTTTTTAGATAACGATACCAAAGCCCGTAGCCGTGCCTGGCATTCTTGGGTTAACATTTCCAATGGAAACGAATCGGAATTAACCGACCATAGAGATGTATTACACCCAACAACCTATTCCAGTAATAGCGCACAATGGGTACAGGTAAGCTTTACCCTAACTGCTCCGGCCAATGCCACGCATTTCCGCTTCCAGGCCCGTACGTACAGACAATCGGCAACCAGCGTTGGTGGTTTTATTTACTATGATGATTTTTCAATCGTAAACAATACCACAATGGGATTAACCGATCACCAGATCGACGGTTTAAAGCTATATCCAAACCCTGCCGAAACTAACGGTAACCTATATATTACTTCCGTTTCAGGTGCCGACAAAACAATCGAGATTTACGACATCCTTGGTAAACAGGTTCAAAATCTAAAATCCGAAAACAATAACCCGATTCAACTTTCCAATCTGAATACCGGAATCTATCTTTTAAAAATTACAGAAGAAGGAAAAACAGCAACTCAAAAGTTGATCATCAAATAACCGCCTCCATATTCTTAACCTTATCCGGCACCAACATTCGTTGGTGCTTTTTTATTTTGTATTTTTGCCTCAAAAGCTAATACTCTTGATCACTTCTGCAGATATCTTTCAGATTGCTTCTAAAAAGGAGTTTGAAAAAACTACGCTCAAAGTTTTTCGTCATCAGTTCGACAACAACAGTGTCTATCGGGATTTTTGTACCCTGTTAAAAAAGGACAAAGCCAATGTTAAACAAATACAAGACATTCCGTTTTTACCCATCCAGTTTTTTAAAAGTCATGAGGTTGTAAGTAGTACCGATCCGGTTCAAACCATCTTTACCAGTAGTGGAACAACCGGAATGAGCACGAGTCGGCATTTGGTGACCGATTTGCAGTATTATGAAGAAAGCTTCCAATTGGGTTTTTCACAATTCTACGGCAATATTGAAGACTATGTTGTTTTGGCGCTTTTACCTTCCTATCTGGAACGCGAAGGCTCTTCTCTTATTTATATGGTCGAAGATCTTATACAACGCTCCAATCAGCCGGATAGCGGCTTTTATCTGAACAATTACGACGAGCTGATCACCAAATTGATCAAACTCGATAACGAAGGTCAGAACGTAATCCTGATTGGCGTTACCTATGCTCTATTGGATCTAATCGAAATGCAATCGTTCGATCTAAAAAACACGATTATCATGGAAACCGGCGGAATGAAAGGACGCCGTAAAGAGATTATCCGCGAAGAATTGCACGATATTTTATGCAAGGGGTTTGGTGTTTCTAAAATCCATTCCGAATATGGAATGACGGAATTGCTTTCGCAGGCGTATTCGCTAGGCGATGGTGTTTTCGAGTGTCCTCCCTGGATGGCTATTCTGATTCGCGATACGGAAGATGCTTTGTCTTATATCGAAACCGGTAAAACCGGCGGTATTAATGTGATCGACCTGGCCAATATCAATTCCTGTTCGTTTATTGCCACACAGGATTTAGGTAAAAAATACGTAAACCATTCTTTTGAAGTACTCGGACGGTTTGACAATTCCGATATACGGGGTTGTAATCTGATGGTTTTATAAAATAAAAAAAGGGAGTTTAAAACTCCCTTTCTTTTTATACGGCACGAATCACAAAATAATTCTTTTTCCCTCTTTGCAACAGCACAAATTGTCCGTTGATCAGGTCTTTACTCGTGATTTGATAGTCTTCTGTTACTTTTTCTTTGTTCACGGCAATCGAGTTTTCTTTTAAAGCCCGACGCGCTTCGCTATTGGAAGCCAAAAATCCGGATTTACCCGATAACGCCTCGATAATACCCACTCCGGATTCGATTTCCGATTGCGGTATTTCGGCTTGTGGCACACCTTCAAAAACATCTAAAAACGTTTTGGCATCCAAATCTTTCAAGTCATCCGATGTGGAGTTTCCAAACAAAATATTAGACGCTTTGATCGCATTTTCCAAATCGGCTTTAGAATGTACCATAATGGTAATTTCTTCCGCTAAACGTTTTTGTAATGCACGTAAATGCGGCTCACCTCTATGTTGCCCGATCAAGGTTTCGATCTCCTCTTTTGATAAAAAGGTAAAGATCTTAATATATTTTTCTGCATCCGTATCGGATGTGTTCAACCAGTATTGGTAAAATTTATATGGCGACGTTCTTTCGGCATCCAACCAAATGTTGCCGCCTTCGGATTTACCAAATTTGGTTCCGTCGGCTTTTGTAATTAACGGACACGTTAGCGCATACGCTTTTCCACTCTCAATTCGGCGCACCAATTCTGTTCCGGTGGTAATATTACCCCATTGGTCACTTCCTCCCATTTGAAGCGTACAATTTTTCGCTTTGTACAAATGTAAAAAGTCATACCCCTGAACTAACTGATACGTAAATTCGGTAAAAGACATTCCTTCAGCCGATTCCGATGAAAGCCGTTTTTTTACGGAGTCTTTAGCCATCATGTAGTTCACGGTAATGTGTTTTCCTACATCACGGATAAAATCCAAAAACGAGAATTCTTTCATCCAGTCATAGTTATTCACTAATTCTGCTGCATTTGGCGCATCAGAGGTAAAATCCAGAAAACGAGACAACTGTGCCTTAATTGAATCCTGATTGTGTCGCAATGTAGCTTCGTCCAACAGGTTTCGTTCGTTCGATTTACCCGACGGATCTCCGATCATTCCAGTCGCACCACCAACCAACGCCAAAGGCTTGTGTCCGCTTAACTGAAAATGTTTTAACATCATTACGCCTACCAAATGTCCAATATGCAATGAATCCGCTGTTGGGTCAATTCCCACATACGCTACCCGCATCTGCTCCAACAAATGTTCTTCCGTGCCTGGCATAACGTCGTGGAGCATTCCTCTCCAAGTCACTTCTTCAATAAAATTCTTCATTTTTTTTCAATTTGCACAAAGATAGTCGATTTAAAGGATTTGAAACATCCTGTTTTTTGACAATTTTTAATTTTAAAATATTTCTTACTTTTATCCGTGACGATAATTAGTACATTTGCAACTATGATACTTGTTACAGGCGGAACCGGATTAGTGGGAGCTTATCTTCTTCTGGAATTACTTCAGAAAGGAGAAAGTGTTCGTGCCATTTACCGTACGGAAGCCAATATCGCAACAACCCGAAGACTTTTCGAAACACATCAACAACTGGAATCCTTTGATCGTATCGAGTGGCTTCAGGCGGATATCACCGATATTCCGCGATTGGAAAAAGCCTTCCGGGATATTGATTATGTGTATCATTGCGCCGCCCTGATTTCGTTCGACCCAAAAGACGAAGAAAAACTGCGAAAAACAAATATCGAAGGAACAGCGAATATTGTTAACTGCTCCATTGCCTTTAACGTAAAAAAACTGTGCTATGTGAGCTCAATTGCCGCTTTGGGCGATGCTCCGGAAGGACAATCGGTTATTACCGAAGAAACCGACTGGAATCCCGAAAAACTGCATGGCGATTATGCCATCACCAAGTTTGGTGCCGAAATGGAAGTTTGGCGCGCCTCACAGGAAGGACTGGATGTCGTGGTCGTAAATCCCGGAATTATTTTTGGCAGTGGTTTTTGGAACAATGGCAGCGGCCAAATTTTTAAGCAAATCGCTTCCGGATTCCCGTTTTATTCCAAAGGAGTAACCGGCGTTATTGCCGTGGAGGATGTCGTAAAAATTATGATCACACTAATGGACAGCTCGGTTTCGAGAGAACGTTTTACACTCGTAGCCGAAAATCTTTCTCTGGAAAAAATCCTGTTTACCATTGCCGACGGGATGTCCAAAAAAAGACCTTCTTTTTATACCGGCCCATTTGCTACCGCAATTGCCTGGCGATTGGATTGGTTGTTTTCGACTGTTTTTTTCCGAAAAAGAAGTTTTACCAAAGCAACGGCCAAATCGGCACATTCCCGGGAAACCTTTAGCCCAAAAAAAATAGTCCAGCAACTGGACTATTCCTTCACTCCTATGGAGCCGTATCTTTATGCTTTAGCAAACCATTATATTACTGAGCATCAACAGGCTTAACACCTGTTGTTTTTTCAATTTCAATTCCGGCTTCTTTTCGTCGTTCACCTAAGTTATCGATCACTTTTGCATATAGTTTTTTATACCCTTCCACATCGGAAGCATAGTATTTATTGCTCGTTTCAATCACCTTGGCATTGACTTTATATTTATTAAAAATAAAATCGTTTAACTTCACATTATTGGTCGTTAATTTCTGCGGATCATAACCTTCTACAGCTTGATAAATGGCAATATCCGTTAATATTTCCACCATCTTATCTTCCGGAATCAAATTGGCTGGCTTTTCCATTACCTGTTTATCACAGGCGACAACAAAAATCAGCAAACCAATAAGTAATACGATCTTTTTCATAATTTTATCTATCAAATAACAAACGTTCGCCACAACGAATGTCTTTTACTTTTGAATTTACATAAACCAACTGTCCGTTTACCAGGGTATGGGTAATTCTCGATTTAAAATTAGCCCCTTCAAAAGGCGACCAGCCACATTTATAGAGTATATTTTCTTTTTTAACTGTCCACGGTTGCCCGGCGTTTACCAAAACCAAATCGGCATAATACCCTTCACGGATAAAGCCTCTTTTTTCGATTTTAAAGATTTTTGCCGGATTGTGCGCCATTTTTTCAACGATCTTTTCTAATGAAATTTTTCCCTGATGATAGGCCTCAAACATCGCTACAACAGCATGCTGTACTAACGGACCTCCGGAAGGAGCACTGGTATATGGATTTTGTTTCTCCTCAAGCGTATGTGGCGCATGGTCGGTTGCAATCACATCAATACGATCGTCCAGCAACGCTTTCCATAACTCATCACGATCTTTCGCTGTTTTTACCGCCGGATTCCATTTAATCAGATTTCCTTTTTTCTCATAATCGGCATCTGTAAACCATAAATGATGGACACATACTTCTGCCGTGATCTTTTTATCTTCCAATGGAATCTTATTGGTAAACAGTTCCGTTTCCTTTGCTGTCGACACGTGGAAAATATGCAATCGCGCGCCTGTTTTTTTCGCCAGTTCAATTGCTCTTGATGACGAAATATAGCACGCTTCCTCGCTACGGATCAGGTGATGGAATTTTACCGGAATATCGTCTCCGTATTCTTCTTTATATTTTTCAAGATTGGCCTTAATCGTTCCTTCGTCTTCACAATGAACTGCAATCAGCATTGGCGTACTGGAAAAGATTTTTTCCAATGTCTCTTCATTGTCCACCAACATATTTCCGGTCGATGACCCCAAAAACAATTTAATTCCCGCTACATTTTTGGGATTTGTTTTCAGTATCTCTTCCAGGTTATCATTGGTTCCGCCCATCATAAACGAATAATTCACATAAGAGGTTTCGGCGGCAATCTGGTATTTCTGTTCTAATAATTCCTGTGTTACCGCATTCGGAACCGTATTGGGCTGCTCGATAAAAGAGGTTATCCCTCCCGCAACTGCCGCTCTGGATTCGGAGGCAATATTTCCTTTATGGGTTAATCCCGGTTCACGGAAATGCACCTGATCATCGATTGCACCCGGTATAAGATAGTTTCCTTCTGCATCTATAATAATACAGTCGGAAGATTTCGGACTGATGCTCGCCGCAACTTCCTTGATATATTTATCTTCAACCAGCACATCTCCTTCAAAGATAACTCCTTCATTAACAATCTTCGCATTCTTGATCAATATCTTGCTCATCGTACTTTTCTATCTTATAATCTATAATCGGTTTATCATTTTTTTAAAGCGCAGTGTAATTACACCAAAAATAGCTTCTTTTATAATAGCATTGCTCATTTTTGACTGTCCTTTGGTCCGATCGGTAAAAATAATAGGCACTTCTATTATTTTCATTTTTTTGACAAAGGTTCTGTATTTCATTTCTATCTGAAAGGCATACCCTACAAATTTAATTTTATCCAGATTAATTTCTTCCAACACCTCTCGTCTGTAACAAATGAACCCTGCTGTTGCATCGTGGATTTTCATGCCGGTGATCAGGTCCACATATACCGAAGCAAAATAGGACAGCAGCACGCGGTTTAACGGCCAGTTTACCACATTAACACCGGTAACATAACGCGAGCCAATGGCCATTCCGGCTCCTTCAACGCAGGCTGCATACAAACGTTCGAGATCTTTCGGGTTATGAGAAAAATCGGCATCCATTTCGAAAATATAATCGTAATTCCGCGCCAATGCCCATTTGAATCCATGTACATAAGCGGTTCCCAGCCCTGACTTTTTAAGTCGGCTTTCCAGAAACAACCGATTCGGAAACAACCCCTGAAGTTCTTTTACTTTAGCCGCAGTTCCATCCGGCGAATTGTCATCAACAATCAGCACATCAAACGAAATGCCCAATTCGAAAACAGCTCTGATGATGCCTTCTATATTTTCGATTTCATTGTATGTAGGAATGACAACTATGCCTAAGCTCATTTTTAACTAAATTTGCCTGCAAAAATACATTATTTCCAATGGTTGTTTCATAATAAAAGTATAATAAAAATATTCCACTTAAAAATTAGTACTTTTACAGGCATTATGATGGAGCTACTATTTACCGAGAGAGTCGTTGAAAACAAAGACTGGGCCACCGTACTATTTGTACTGTGCTTTGCTTTACTCGCTATTAACAAAACCATATTTGAAGTCCGTTTTAACGAATTTATCCGACTGGGAATATCCGATAAATACATCAAGATTTACAAGGATAGCGGTAACATGCAAAGTTGGTTTACGATCTCCATGTTCCTGGTACAACTAATCTCCTTTGCATTCCTAATCCAAATTATCCTGAGTTATTACGGCTATACCACCAAAACCAACTGGATTTCCTATGTTCAGATTATCACGCTTTTGGGTGTATTTATTCTTTCTAAATATCTGATCGAAAAGATCATTGCCACTTCATTTAACATTGAGGAGTTTAATGAGCAGTTTAATTTACAAAAAGTTAACTATCGCACCTATATCGGATTACTGGTTCTTCCCCTCAATTTAGTCCTTTTCTATAACGATTTTCCATCAAAAAAATTAATTTTAGGGATTATCATTACTATTTTAATAATAAACATATCAACTTACGCGCTAACATTAAAGATTTATCAAAATTCCATACTAAGCAAGCTGTTCTATTTTATTTTGTATCTTTGCACTCTTGAAATAGCCCCCTATTATTTCATGTATTATTGGTTTACGAAAAGTTAGAGCATTACAATTATTTTAATATGAAAGTGAAAACAATCTTGGTTTCGCAACCAGAACCTAAAGTAGAAAATTCACCGTATTTTGAGCTGCAACAAAAGCTTAAAATCAAAGTCGACTTTAGACCATTTATTCACGTAGAGGGCGTTCCTGCTAAAGAGGTAAGACAGCAAAAAATTGATTTAAACAATTATTCGGCTATCATCCTAACCAGTAAAAACTCTGTTGATCACTTTTTCAGAGTTGCCGAGGAAATGCGTTATAAAGTTCCTGAAGACTTAAAGTATTTTTGCCAGTCAGAAGCCATCGCTTTCTATTTACAAAAATATGTCGTTTACAGAAAACGGAAAATCTATGTGGGTCAAAAAGATTTTGTCGACCTATCGCCGTTGGTTAAAAAATATAAAGATGAAAAATTCCTACTTCCTTCATCGGATCAACTAAACGCCGACATACCGCAAACGTTAAACAATTTAAAAGTTGACTGGACTCCAGGAACATTCTACAGAACGGTTATGAGCGATCTTTCCGATTTAAAGGATGTTTATTACGATGTGCTGGCTTTCTTTAGTCCTACCGGAATCAAATCTTTATTCAAAAATTTTCCGGATTTCCAACAAAACAACACTCGTATTGCTGTTTTCGGAAGTACCACACAAAAAGAAGCTATTGAACATGGCTTACGCGTTGACATCATGGCTCCGACTCCCGAAACACCATCGATGACTATGGCTCTGGAAAAATACATCACCAAAGCCAATAAAGAATCCAAAGACAAATAATTCAAAATAAAAAAAGCTTCCTTAACGGAAGCTTTTTTCTTTTAAACTCTCAAAAAAACAAAATCGAATATATAAAGGATAGATCCGACTATTCTAGTATAACCCCATCATTTTAAGCAATCAGCAAATGGATTACTTTTATGATGTGATTTTTTTTCTTATCACCAACATCAGCAAAACTGATTATCGGCTACTGAAAACAATATCATACAAAAACCGAAATTCTTAAATCCGCAATCAAGGAAAATCCTATTCCTTTTGCTTAACTACGCTAACTACAGCGTCATTATTTCTCAGTTCGTGTTCTGGTAATTGTACTAATTCCACTTTTTAAATTCCGACTTTCAATTTCAACAGAACTGGATTTCAACAACATAGCCCCGCCCACTGCTTACTCTCCAGCAACTGTTAAAATTAAAAATACTTTTACTTAAACAACCACTTAAAAATACTGCGAAACTGAAGATAAAAATTACGGTTTTTTTACATTTTTATTACGGATTACACAAATTGTTAACACAACACACTAACAACCTAAAATCAACGTTTTTAACACCTATTAACGTTCAAAAATCACAGACTAAAACGTATAGCCAAGGTTCAAATTACACCTATAACAAAAAAAAGCTACCTCTCCCGAGATAGCTTTTCTATATTCCAAAAAGGATAAATTACAGTTGCGGACCTGCCTTAACTAAATTCTTACCTTCTTCATTATCGGTATACTGTACAAAGTTTTTAATAAACAATCCAGCAAGATCTGTTGCTTTTGCTGTCCATTCTGACGCATCTGCATAGGTATTTCTAGGATCAAGAATCTCCGTGTTAACCTCTGCCAATGCTGTAGGAACTTCCAGATTGAAGATCGGAACGATAGCTGTTTCCGCTTTCTCGATCGATCCGTCAAGGATTCTGTCGATAATCGCACGGGTATCTTTAATCGAAATACGTTTTCCGGTTCCATTCCATCCTGTATTTACCATATAAGCCGTTGCATTGTGCTCTTCCATTTTCTTAACCAGTTCTTCTCCGTATTTCGTTGGATGCAAACATAAGAATGCTTTTCCAAAACAAGCCGAGAAGGTTGGCTCCGGTTGTGTCACACCACGCTCGGTTCCAGCCAATTTAGCCGTAAATCCAGATAAAAAGAAGTATTTGGTTTGTTCCGGCGTCAATTTAGATACCGGCGGCATTACTCCAAATGCATCAGCCGTAAGGAAGATTACTTTCGAAGCATGTCCGGCTTTTGATACCGGTTTTACAATATTATCAATATGATAGATAGGATATGAAACACGTGTATTTTGTGTTACAGAACCATCTTTAAAGTCAATTTCACCATCAGCATCTACCGTAACATTTTCTAATAATGCATCTTTACGAATCGCATTAAAAATATCCGGTTCATTTTCTCTGCTTAGGTCGATTGTTTTCGCATAACAACCTCCTTCGAAGTTAAACACACCCTCGTTATCCCATCCGTGCTCATCGTCTCCGATCAATTCACGTTTTGGATCGGTTGACAACGTTGTCTTTCCTGTTCCGGATAATCCGAAGAATACTGCCACATCACCGTCTTTTCCTTTGTTAGCAGAACAGTGCATCGAAGCGATTCCCTGCAACGGAAGGTAGTAGTTCATCATGGAGAACAGTCCTTTTTTCATCTCACCACCATACCAGGTTCCTCCAATTAACTGAATTTTTTCGGTAAGGTTAAAAGCGATATATACTTCCGAGTTTAATCCGTGCGCCGCATAATCCTTGAAAGTCGCTTTCGATCCATTCATTACTACGAAATCCGGTTCTCCAAAGTTTTCAAGTTCGGCTTCCGTTGGACGGATAAACATATTTTTTACAAAATGTGCCTGCCATGCCACTTCCATGATAAAACGCACTTTTAATCGTGTGTTTTCATTCGCGCCACAAAAAGCATCTACAACATATAATTTCTTTCCGGAAAGCTGACTTACCGTAGTCTCCTTTAAAGCATTCCAGGTATCCTGAGAAATTGGTTTGTTATCGTTAACCGCTTTTTCTGATGTCCACCAAATGGTATCTTTTGTAATATCGTCTTTAACAATGTATTTATCTTTAGGAGATCTTCCCGTAAATACACCCGTCATAACGTTAACGGCTCCAAGTTCTGTCAACTGCCCCTTCTCGAATCCTTCCAGCTCCGTATTTAATTCTTCATTATATAGGTGATCGTAAGACGGATTATAAATAATCTCAACCGTGTCCTTGATCCCGTATTTTTCTAATGAAATTATATTCGTAACATTCATAACTTAAAAATGTGTTGTTTTGTTATTTAAGAACGCAAAAGTAAAAATTTAATTTTAGAATAATTTTTTTTTAATAAATATTATGCTTTTTTCCTGATTACCTGTACCAATAGGATCAACCAGGCCAATATCATTAAAAGCCCACCAATTGGTGTTATCGGTCCTAAAAATTTAAAATCTACCCCGGTTGCCGCACTGGTTGCCAACAAATAAATGGATCCGGAAAAAAACAACACTCCGATAACGGTAAGATAACAAATGGTCTTTTTTGTCTTTTCGGTGACCAATGTTGTCATCCCTACAAACAATAGGAATAAGGCATGATACATCTGGTACTTCACTCCCGTTTCGAAAGTTGCCAACTGGGCTTCATCCAGCACTTTTTTCAGTCCGTGTGCTCCAAAAGCCCCTAATATTATAGCGACAGCTCCCATTATAGCAGCCGCTGCAATTGTTTTTCTATCCATCTTGTATTTATTTCCTATCAAAGGTAGCATTATTTTAAAAAGTTAAATAATGACATTAATCATCTTTTATATTTTTAAAGAAAATAACAAATTCTTATTTTCGTAGACTTTTTAAAACAAACAACCAGCATGAGACATATTTTAATTATCGGAGCCGGTCGCTCGGCTTCGTCACTCATAAAATATTTACTGGATAAATCGGAGCAGGAAAATTTACACCTAACCATCGGCGATTTATCTTTAGAATTAGCTCAAAAGAAAACCAACAACCATCCCAGAGCCACCGCTATTGCTTTCGACATTCACAACGAGGCGCAACGCAAAGCGGAAATTCAAAAAGCCGATATCGTAATTTCCATGCTTCCGGCCTTTTTACATATTGAAGTAGCCAAAGACTGTATTAACTATAAAAAACATATGGTTACCGCATCTTATATTTCGGATGCGATGCAGGAACTTAACGAAGCCGCTATTGCCAACAACCTTGTTTTTATGAACGAAATCGGATTGGATCCGGGAATCGATCATATGAGTGCGATGAAAGTACTGGATGAAATCCGCGAAAAAAACGGAAATGTAATTCTTTTCGAATCGTTTTGCGGCGGATTGGTCGCTCCGGAATCGGATACTAACCTATGGAATTATAAATTCACCTGGAATCCGCGTAACGTAGTTTTGGCCGGACAAGGTGGTGCTGCGAAGTTTATTCAGGAAGGTACTTATAAATACATTCCGTACCACAAACTTTTTAGAAGAACCGAATTTCTGGAAGTAGAAGGTTATGGCCGTTTTGAAGGCTATGCCAACCGCGATTCTTTGAAATACCGTAGCGTTTACGGATTGGACAATGCGCTTACTGTTTTCCGCGGTACGATCCGACGTGTAGGCTATTCCAGAGCCTGGGATATGTTTGTACAGTTGGGAATGACCGACGATTCGTATGCGATCGATAATTCCGAAACAATGAATTACCGCGAGTTTGTGAATTTGTTTTTACCGTATCACCCTACGGATTCCGTTGAAATCAAATTGCGTCATATTCTGAAAATCGATCAGGATGATGTGGTTTGGGATAAATTACTGGAATTGGATTTGTTTAATGCCAACAAAATCATCGGATTGAAAAATGCTTCTCCGGCTCAGATTCTTGAAAAAATCTTAACCGATAGCTGGACTTTGGAACCGGACGACAAAGATATGATCGTGATGTATCACAAATTTGGCTACGAAGTAAATGGCGAAAAGAAACAAATTGACGCTACAATGGTATGTATTGGCGACGATCAGACCTATACTTCTATGGCAAAAACCGTTGGATTACCGGTAGCAATGGCAACATTACAGATCCTAAACGGAAATATTACGACACCGGGGGTACAGCTTCCGCTAAATAAGGAGGTTTACCTTCCGATTTTAAAAGAACTGGAAGAATACGGTGTTATTTTTAAAGAAAAAGACGTTCCGTACAAAGGATACAAATAATAGCAAAAGCCTGATTTTCGAAAATTAGGCTTTTTTTATTTCAATTTCTATTTCATTTTGTAACTTTAGCTATAAATTTATTTCAAATGAAGCTTAATTCCTTACAAGTTGAAATGGACGGCATCGACAAGGAGATCTTGCGCTACCTGATGGAAGATGCCCGAAAACCGATATTGCAAATTGCCAGTAAGATTGGAATTTCCGGTGCGGCCATTCACCAGCGATTGCGAAAACTGGAACAGGCCGGTGTAATAACCGGCTCCCGTTTTACCGTAAGTCACAAAATATTAGGATACAGCACAATGGCCTTTGTGGGTATTTACTTGGACAAAGCATCCCGAAATCCGGAAGCCGTTCGGGAGTTAAAAAAGATACCGGAAGTATTGGAATGTCATTATACCACCGGGAATTGGAGTATTTTGATCAAACTAATCTGCCATGACAATGAACATCTGATGCAGTTGCTCAACAAAAAAATACAGGCGATTGAAGGGGTTTCCCGTACGGAAACGTTTATCTCACTGGATCAGCAAATCGAACGACAAATACAGTTATAAAACAAAAAATCCGGTGCTTTCGCACCGGATTTTTTTATCGTATTAAATCGTGGTTTAGTCTCTTCTTCCAAAAACCTGAAAAGCCCAGTATAATAAGGATGCCAATGCACCGATAGCCGCTACCACATAGGTTCTGGCCGCCCATTTTAAGGCATCTTCGGCTCCGGCATACTCCTGCTGACTTAACATGTTTTTGTTTTTCAACCAGGCTAATGCCCGGTTACTGGCATCGTATTCCACCGGTAAGGTGATAAAGCTAAATACCGTTGCAACACCCATTAAGATCAATCCCAAAATAGCGATGTAAAATCCGAATCCTACTTTTGCCGCCGCGCCCAAAATTAAGCCACCAATGATTAACCATTGCGACATTCCGGAAGCTACGTTAACAATCGGCACCATTTTGGAACGCATTTGCAACATACTATAGGCGGTGGCGTGTTGTACCGCGTGTCCACATTCGTGAGCCGCTACTGCCGCAGCCGCTGCATTACGTTGGTTGTATACGGCTTCACTCAGGTTTACCGTTTTATCAACCGGATTATAATGGTCGGTTAAACGTCCCGGAGTTGAAATCACTTTTACATCGTAAATTCCGTTGTCTGCCAGCATTTTTTCGGCTATTTCCGCTCCGGACATCCCATTGCGCAAATGTATTTTCGAGTATTCTTCGAATTTACTCTTTAGCCTGTTACTAACAATCCAGCTTACTAAAGCAATCGCTCCTAATAAAATATAATATCCCAGCATGTTCTCTTTTTTTAATTTTCTAATATACCAAAAAGAATAGCAAACTGTGCGCCAATTAGCGTTCCGTTAACAAAATATGCTATTTTGTCAGGTGAATTATCCTACTAAATTGATTATCTTACCCGGTACAATCACCACTTTTTTCGGTGCATTTCCGTTTAGCTGTGCAATCGTACGTTCGTCTTCCAAAATGATTTTTTCGATTTCGGCTGCTGTCAGATCCATTGGCAATTCGATTTTAAATCGCATTTTACCATTAAAAGACACCGGATATTCTTTACTGCTCTCCACTAAGTGTTTAGCATCAAATTCCGGAAACGAAACCTGCGAAATCGAACCTTCATTTCCTAACGACTGCCATAATTCTTCTGCGATATGTGGCGCATATGGCGAAATCAAAACCGCTAACGGTTCTAAAACAGCACGTTCGTTACATTTGGCCGCGGACAATTCGTTTACTGCGATCATAAATCCGGATACTGACGTATTAAACGAGAAGTTCTCGATATCTTCTTGTACCTTTTTAATCGTTTTATGCAGGGTTTTTAACGCTTCTTTGCTCGGTTCGTTATCCGTTACAATCAGTCCGTTATCGTCAAAATACAAACGCCATAATTTTTTCAAAAATCCGGAAACTCCGGTAATACCGGCCGTATTCCAAGGTTTTGCCTGTTCCAATGGCCCTAAGAACATTTCGTACAAACGCAACGTATCGGCTCCGTATTGTTCGCAAATGTCATCCGGGTTTACCACATTGTATTTCGATTTGGACATTTTCTCCACTTCGCGACCTACAATATATTTACCGTTTTCGTTCGCAATAAACTGGGAATTTTTATAATCCTGATATAAAGCGTGGTTTTTAAACGCATCGATATCCAATTCATCCGAAGCATTTACCAGATTCACATCGGCATGGATTTTTAATACCGGTACAAAATCCGATTCCTGTTGTGTGATCACATATTTATTTTGAGCACTGTCGAATGCTACATAAACACCAAGCTGGCTATCTTTTTCAACAATGTAATTCTTGGACGCGAACAATACGTCTGTTCCAATCGTAAAGCGATATACAAACGCACTCGTTCCTAAAATCATCCCCTGGTTGATCAGTTTTTTAAACGGCTCTTCCGTTGGTGCAAATCCTTTGTCTTTTAAGAATTTATTCCAAAAACGGGAATACAACAAGTGTCCGGTGGCATGTTCGCTTCCACCGATATACAAGTCGACATTTTCCCAATATCTCAAGGCATCTTCCGAAGCAAAAGCTTCACTATTGTGCGCATCCATATAACGCATCCAATACCATGAACTTCCCGCCCAACCCGGCATGGTATTTAATTCCAATGGGAATACCGTTACATGATCAATCAAATCATTATTGACTACCTTATGATTTACATTGTCCCAGGCCCAAACCGTTGCATTTCCTAATGGCGGTTGCCCGTCTTCGGTTGGCAGGTATTTTTCCACTTCCGGTAATACAATCGGTAAATGTTCCGTTTCGATCATTTGCGGCAAATCATTTACATAATATACCGGGAACGGTTCGCCCCAATAACGTTGTCTGGAGAATACCGCATCGCGCAAACGATAGTTGGTTTTGCCTTTTCCTTGTCCCAATTGTTCCAAAGCTTCAATCGCTTTTTGGGTTGCTTTTTTATAATCTAAACCGTTCAGAAAATCTGAATCGGCTATAACCGTGTTTTCTTTGTCCGAGTAGGCTGCTTCTGAAATATCCACACCTTCGAAGATATTCTTAATTGGAATATTAAAGTGGTTCGCAAACGCATAATCCCGTTCGTCACCACATGGTACCGCCATAACCGCTCCGGTTCCGTAACCTGCCAATACATAATCGCCAATCCAAACCGGGATCGGTTCTTTGGTAAACGGATGTTCGGCATAGGCTCCGGTAAATACACCCGAAATGGTTTTAACATCGGCCATACGATCTCTTTCACTACGTTTTGCCGTGGCTTCGATATACGTATCCACCGCTTGTTTTTGTTCCGGTGTCGTGATTTTAGCGACCAATTCGTGTTCCGGTGCTAACGTCATAAACGTCACTCCAAAAATAGTATCAGGACGGGTTGTAAAAACGGCTACTTTTTCGTCGTGTCCTTTTAAGTTAAACGTCACCGCAGCTCCAACCGATTTCCCAATCCAGTTCCGCTGACTTTCCTTAATACTTTCGCTCCAGTCGATGGTTTCCAATCCTTGTAGCAAACGCTCGGCATAAGCCGAAATACGCATACTCCACTGGGTCATCTTTTTACGAATCACCGGATGACCACCACGTTCGGATACACCGTTTATAATTTCATCATTCGCCAATACCGTTCCCAACGCCGGACACCAGTTTACTTCGGTTTCCGCCAGGTACGTCAATCGGTATTGCAACAAGATTTTTTCTTTTTCTTCTTTTGAAAAGGCATTCCATTGTGCCGCTGTAAACGGTACGATTGCCTCATCACAAACCGCATTTACCGTCGCATTCCCATCTTTTTCAAAAATAGTGGTTAGCGTACTGATATCTTCGGCTTTGTCGCTGTCGTTGTTATACCAGGAATTGAATAATTGAATAAAAATCCATTGCGTCCATTTGTAATAGTCCGGATTGGAAGTACGTACTTCGCGGCTCCAGTCGAATGAAAACCCGATTTTATCCAATTGCTCGCGGTAACGGGCGATGTTTTCTTTGGTTGTTTTTTCAGGATGTTGCCCGGTTTGAATTGCATATTGCTCGGCCGGCAATCCGAAGCTGTCATATCCCTGTGGATGTAACACATTGAATCCTTTGTGACGTTTGTAGCGCGCATAAATATCAGACGCGATATAGCCCAGCGGATGTCCAACATGCAGTCCTGCTCCCGATGGATATGGAAACATGTCTAACACAAAATACTTTGGCTTCGCGGAATCGTTCGCTGCTTTAAAGGTCTGGTTTTCGGACCAGTACTTTTGCCATTTGGCTTCAATTTGATTTGGATTGTACTTCATTGCTCTGAATTGCTATAATTACCGGATAATCTTCCTGTTTTAGTATTCCTTTTTTGAATCCCGAATATAGGGTATCATTTTCGGGCAGGCAAATTTACATTATATTATAAGAAAGTTAAAACTTTGAGCGTTATAAACCTTAAAAACAATTTTCTTTCTTATTTTTACGGCTTAAATCAGATTCTATGGCTACATCTTTTGAAAAGTATCAAAAACGCAGACTTATTTCTTCCTATTTTTCGGTTATTTTAAGTATTTTCCTGGTGTTGTTCCTGTTGGGAGCATTGGGGCTTTTTGTTATCAATTCTGAAAAGATTTCCAATGATTTTAAAGAGAATATTCCTATGTCGGTTTATTTTAACGACCAGGCAAACGACAGTATTTTAAAAGCGTTCGGAACACAACTGACGGCCTCGAATTTTGTAAAAGACCAGTCGTTTGTTTCCAAAGACGACGCGGCTAAAAAACACAAAGATATTATTGGTGAAGATTTTATGGAGTTTTTAGGTTTTAATCCGCTTCAAAATTCATACGACATTCACCTGAAGGGAAGTTATGTAGTTTCCGACAGTATTAAGGAAATCGAAAGCAATATCCGTAAGAACCCAATGGTCACTGAGGTAATCTACGACAAACAACTGGTAGATCTTGTAAATGAAAACGTAAAGAAAATTACGTTTTGGATTTTAATCGTTAGTGGCATACTGGCTTTTGTGGCGATGCTGTTGATCAATAGCTCATTACGCCTATCCATCCATTCCAACCGTTTTATTATTAAAACTATGCAAATGGTTGGCGCGACCAAATCGTTTATCCGCAAACCGTTTATCTGGAGAAGTATCAAACTGGGATTAATCGGTTCCGGATTGGCTATTATTGCTTTAATCGGACTGGTTTATTATGTTGACGGAATGTTCCCGAGCCTTGGTATTGCAACCGATTACCTGTCGACCGGAATTGTTTTGGCTGGCGTACTAGTAGTAGGAATTATCATTACCTGGATCAGTACATTTTTTGCAACACAACGCTTTTTAAATTTAAGAACCGACGATTTATATTAAGAATCATCAATTCAACACCCTAATGGAAAACGAAAATAAACACAAACACGACTTTCTTTTTGAAAGCAGCAACTATAAAATCCTTTTTATCGGACTGGCCGTAATCGCCCTTGGCTTTATACTAATGTCTGGTGGCGGTAGTAACGATCCGAATGTATTCAGTACCGATATTTTTGATTTCAGACGTATCAAACTGGCGCCAACCGTTGTACTGATCGGTTTCGGAATTACCATTTACGCCATTTTAAAAAACCCAAAAAAGGATAATAGCCTGAACGATTAATGGATTTATTACAAGCACTTATCATTGCCATAGTCGAAGGACTAACCGAATATCTACCGATATCTTCTACCGCACACATGGGCTTTACGGCCGCTTTAATGGGTATGGAAGAATCGGAGTTTCTAAAAATGTTTCAGGTTTCCATTCAGTTTGGCGCTATTCTTTCGATTGTAGTGTTATACTGGAAAAAGTTTTTTGATTTCACCAATTTTAATTTTTACTTTAAACTGGCCTTTGCCGTAATCCCGGCCCTGGTTTTGGGATACTTTTTCGACGATAAAATTGAAGCCGTTTTAGGAAATCAGATTGCCATATCGTCTGTTTTGGTTATCGGCGGAGTCGTTTTATTATTTGCCGACAAATGGTTTAAAAACCCAACGATACAGGACGAAAAAGAGATTACATTCAAAAATGGTATTGCGATCGGTTTTTGGCAATGTCTGGCGATGATGCCCGGAACTTCGCGTTCGGCCGCTTCGATAATCGGAGGAATGGCACAGGGTTTAAGCCGAAAAGCTGCCGCTGAGTTTTCGTTCTTTCTGGCCGTTCCAACCATGTTGGCCGTGACCGTTTATTCCATTTTTGTAAAAACATGGGGAAAAGGAACCGCCACCGAAATGAAAGGTTATGAAATGATTTTACAAGATCAGGATCACATTACTTTTTTTATCATCGGAAATGTTGTGGCTTTTATCGTCGCTTTGGTTGCTGTAAAAACGTTTATTAATGTGCTTACCAAATACGGTTTTAAATTTTGGGGTTGGTACCGGATTGTAGTTGGAATTGGTTTGTTACTCTATTTTTATTCCGCTAAATAATGGAACCCTTAACCGCAGAACAGTATCAGGAAGGCCAGGTTCTTCTGATTGACAAACCGTTACAATGGTCGTCTTTTCAGGCCGTAAACAAAATTAAATGGTCGTTAAAAAAACACTTAGGTTTAAAAAAAATCAAGGTTGGCCATGCCGGAACACTCGATCCGTTGGCCACGGGATTACTTATTGTATGTACCGGTAAATTCACCAAACGCATTCCGGAATTACAAGGAATGATCAAAGAATACACCGGAACCTTTCATATTGGCGCTACGACGCCGTCATACGATCTGGAAACCGAAATCGACGCTACTTTCCCAACCGATCATATTACAGAAGAATTACTGTATAAAACCATTCCTCAATTTTTAGGTGAAATCGACCAGAAACCACCGGTCTTTTCTGCCATAAAAAAAGATGGAAAACGCTTGTACGAACATGCCCGTAAAGGTGAAGAAGTCGAAATCGCCGCCCGAAAAACGGTTATCCATGAGTTTGAAATTACCCGTATTGCGCTTCCCGAAGTGGATTTCCGGGTGGTTTGCAGCAAAGGAACCTATATCCGTTCGTTGGCATATGACTATGGAATCGCTTTAGAATCCGGAGCGCACTTAACTGCATTGCGACGCACCAAAATCGGAGATTATTCCGTTGAAAACGCTATGATTGTCACCGATTTCGAAGATTCGGTTACACCACAATAAAAAAAAGGTACTCTATTCGAGTACCTTTTTTTATTATTGCAATCCTTGCATCAGGTCAAGCAATTCTTTTTGTGTCGACAATCCTTTGTCTTTTAAATACCATTTTTGCAAATCGGTTTTGGCTGTTTCATCAATCACGCCGTGATGTGCTTTATAATCCAGTATCAACTGTTTCGCGCCCTGCGGACGTGGTCCCCAATCGGCTTTTACCTCCTTTGTTTCCGCATCCAGAACGATTAGTTTCGGAATCGCTTTTCCTCCGTTGGTCAGGAATTTTTGCATCAATTCCTCATTTTCATCCCGGAATACCAGTTTCATTTCAATATTGGGTGCCTGCAATTCCATTTTATGCAATACCGGTACAATCTGAGCCGCATCGCCACACCAACCTTCCGTAAGTACCAACCAAATGTATTTTTTTTCGATGTTTTTTAATCCTTCACCTATAACATTCGGAACCGATATCGTTTTATCCAGACGGTTCATTCTGACTTCATTTAATTCACTATAATGCAATAAATCATCCGATTGTTCCGCTCCGGTCGATTTTCCTTCTTTTAGCAATTTCGTCACCAAGTCTCTATATTCCTGATACGAATGGCTTCTTTTCAGACTTTCTTCAATATACATTTCCATTTCACTTTGTTTAGTATGCGGTGCAAAGTTAGCGCAAATGCCCGCATTAAAAAGTAACAAAAGTAACAATCCAATGGACAAAAAGTGTAACTTTATCTTTTTACAATAAAGATGGATTTACAAACGAAGTCAATCGGACTGATCCTTTCCGGTGGCGGAACCAAAGGACTGGCGCATGCCGGAGCGATAAAATTTTTAGAAGAAAAAAACATACGGCCAATCCATATTGCCGGAACCAGTGCTGGTTCGATTATCGGAACCTTATATGCCTGGGGAAAATCACCCGAGGAGATTTTGGAATTTTTTAAGTCAATTTACTTTTTCCACTGGAAACACTTTACGTTAAAAAAAGCCGGATTGATCGATTCGGAATCCTTTAAAAAGTATTTTAGTTCCATTTTTGAAGACGCTACTTTAGGCGATCTGAAAATACAAACCCATATTACGGCTACCGATATGGTAAAAGGCAAACTAAAAATTTTTAGTCCCGACACCAAGATTGTCGATGCCATTCTGGCCTCCTCCTCTTTTCCGGGTGTGATGTCCCCCTACGAAATCAAAGGGAGTATTTATAGTGACGGTGGTATTTTAAATCATTTCCCAACCGATGTATTACAAGGTCGCTGCGACACGCTGATTGGTGTCTATGTGAGTCCGATTCAGAAAATCGAAGCCAAAGACCTCTCGTCTATAAAAGCGGTGACCACCCGTGCTTTCGATCTGCTTTCAGCCAATTCGAATATGCAGAAATTCAACAACTGTGACTGGGTAATCGAACCGGAAGAATTATCCATTTTTAGCACTTTCGAAACCAACAAAATCCGGATGGAAGCGATTTTTAATATCGGATATGAAGCGGCAAAGAAATCGTATCTCGAATTGAAATTATAAAACCAACCTCCTATTCTTTGGGTGCTCCCGGCTTGTTTAAGAAATATTTACGGACTTCGTTTTAAAAAAACAGATAATAACTATATTTGCACCACTAAACAAAACTTGCAATGAAATACAAAAGAATTCTTTTGAAACTAAGTGGTGAAGCTTTAATGGGAGAACGCCAATATGGTATTGATCCGAAAAGGCTGGCCGAATATGCTGCTGAAATCAAACAAATCCATGACAACGGTGTTGAAATCGCTATTGTAATTGGAGGTGGAAATATTTTCAGAGGTGTAGCCGGAGCCAGTAACGGAATGGACAGAGTTCAAGGGGATTATATGGGAATGTTGGCTACCGTAATCAACGGAATGGCGCTACAAGGTGCTTTGGAAGAAGCGGGAATGCAAACCCGTTTACAAACTGCTTTGAAAATTGAGGCTATTGCCGAACCGTATATCAAAAGAAGAGCCGTACGTCATTTGGAAAAAGGACGAATCGTAATCTTCGGTGCCGGAACCGGTAACCCGTATTTTACAACCGATACCGCAGCTGTTTTAAGAGGTGTGGAAATTAATGCCGATGTAATCCTGAAAGGTACCCGCGTAGACGGTGTATATACTGCCGATCCGGAAAAAGATGCCAATGCCGTGAAATTCGATTATATTTCTTTTGACGATGTATTGAAAAAAGGATTGAATGTAATGGACACTACCGCTTTCACGTTAAGTCAGGAAAACGAATTGCCAATTATTGTTTTCGACATGAACAAAGAAGGTAATTTATTAAAAGTTTGTGAAGGAGAAACTGTTGGAACAACAGTAAATATTTAATTTTGAATTATAAAAATTAGTATCATGACCGAAGAAATTAATTTTATTTTAGATAGTACAAAAGAATCCATGAACGGTTCTATGGATCACCTTGAAAAAGCATTTCTGAACATCCGTGCCGGAAAAGCAACACCTCAGATGTTAGGTGGTGTTTTTGTAGATTATTACGGATCTCAGACGCCACTTTCGCAGGTTGCCAATGTGAATACACCGGATGCGCGTACGATTACCGTTACGCCATGGGAGAAAAATATGTTACAGCCTATCGAAAAAGCGATTATGATTGCCAATCTTGGTTTTAATCCGATGAATAACGGTGACAATATCATCATCAACGTTCCTGCACTAACCGAAGAGCGTCGTCGTGACCTGGTAAAACAGGCAAAAGCAGAAGCGGAAGATGCCAAAATCAGTATCCGAAATTCCCGTAAAGACGCGAATACCGATATCAAAAAATTAGAAAAAGACGGTACATCCGAGGATATCTGTAAAAGTGCCGAGGAAGACGTTCAGAAATTAACGGACATTTACATTAAGAAAATTGACGAGGCTTTGATTGCAAAAGAAGCCGAAATCATGAAAGTATAAGTAAAAGATCCGCTCAACAGCGGATTTTTTATTAGAACGGATTTGCAAACCTATTTTCATTTTAAATTAAAATAAGAAGCTATCTTTTTGACAGGCTTTTTATTACCTTTGCGGGCATTGCAAATTTTTTTTCACTTAAAATCAATATAAAAATCATTACAATGAAGCACACTAAAGTTAAGGACCTGCTAAACGGTACGAAGACATTGCATGAAGTAAAAGCAAAAGGTTGGGTTAGAACATTTAGAAATAATCAGTTTATCGCGTTGAATGACGGTTCTACGATAAATAATATTCAGTGTGTTGTTGATTTTGAAAATACTCCGGATGACATCCTAAAACGAATCACTACCGGTGCAGCCGTGAGTGTTACCGGTACATTGGTAGAAAGCCAGGGTGCGGGACAAACAGTGGAAATCCAGGTAACCAAACTGGAAATTCTGGGTGATTCCGATCCGGAAAAATACCCGATGCAACCTAAAAAGCATTCGTTGGAGTTTTTACGTGATAATGCCCATTTACGAATCCGAACCAATGCTTTCGGAGCGATTATGCGCGTACGTTCGACTTTATCGTTTGCCGTACACCAATATTTCCAGGAAAAAGGATTTTTCTATGTAAATACGCCTATCATCACCGGATCGGATGCTGAAGGTGCCGGAGAAATGTTCCGCGTTACCGCACTTCCTTTTGACGGTACACCAAGAACGGAAGAAGGACAGGTTAACTTTAAAGAAGATTTCTTCGGAAAAGAAACCAACCTAACCGTATCCGGTCAGTTGGAAGGCGAAACCTATGCGATGGCTTTAGGTCAGATTTATACTTTCGGACCAACTTTCAGAGCTGAAAATTCGAATACTTCGCGCCATTTGGCCGAGTTCTGGATGATCGAACCGGAAGTGGCTTTTAACAACCTGGCAGACAACATGGATTTGGCCGAAGATTTTATCAAATATGTGATCAAATATACGGTGGACAAATGTGGTGATGATCTGAAATTCCTGGAGCAACGTTTACTGGATGAGGAAAAATCAAAACCTCAGGCTGAAAGAAGCGAAATGTCGTTATTGGAAAAATTAAGCTTTGTAATGGACAATAACTTTAAACGTGTAAGCTATACCGAAGCCATTGATATCCTAAAAAGCTCCAAACCAAATAAAAATAAAAAATTCAACTATATCATCGACGAATGGGGTGCCGATTTACAAAGTGAGCACGAGCGTTACCTTGTAGAAAAACACTTTAAATGTCCGGTAATTTTATTCGATTACCCGGCTAAGATCAAAGCGTTCTATATGCGTTTGAACGAAGACGGAAAAACGGTTCGCGCTATGGACATCCTATTCCCTGGAATCGGAGAAATTGTAGGTGGCTCACAACGGGAAGAGCGTCTGGATGTCTTATTACAAAAGATAGCCGAATTGGGTATCGACGAAAAAGAATTGTGGTGGTACCTGGATACCCGTCGATTCGGAACAGCCGTTCACAGTGGTTTCGGACTTGGTTTTGAAAGACTGGTATTGTTCGTAACCGGTATGTCAAATATCCGTGATGTAATTCCATTCCCAAGAACTCCGCAAAACGCTGAATTCTAATTCTGGAATCGTTTATCAGTCAGGTCACACTGAAAATGTGTTAATTTCGGTTTCACATCGCAGTACCTGCTAAACTTATACTAACCTTTGCCGAATTTTTTTTATTTTTGAAAATAATAATTTGGCAAAGGTTACTTTATTATGGCTGTATCCTACAGCTCTGGATTAACCCAAAACCGAATACACAATACAAAAATGCTTAAACAACATTTACAGCTCAAATTATCGCAAAAGCTATCCCCTCAGCAAATCCAACTGATGAAGTTGATTCAATTGCCTACGCAGGCTTTTGAACAACGTCTTAAGGAGGAACTTGTGGAAAATCCGGCTTTAGAAACCGGAAAAGAGGATGCTATGGAGCATGATGATTATGAAGACGATAGCTATGACGAATACGACGATTATGACAACGAACGCATTGACGCTGACGAAATCAATATCGACGAGTATTTGAGTAACGATGAAACACCCGATTATAAGCTACAAGCCAATAATTATAGTGATGACGACGAAGATCGCAGTCTTCCGTTTGCCGCTCCGGTAAGTTTTCACCAGGACTTGATCAACCAGTTAAATACGTTTATCCTTTCCGACAGTGAGCGCGAAATCGCTGAGTTTTTAGTCGGAAGTATTGATGACATGGGGTATATCCGCCGTGATATTCAGGATATCGTAGACGATATGGCTTTTACGCAGGGAATTTATACCGACGAGCAAAATGTGGAGCGTATTCTAAATATCATCCACGAATTGGAACCTTCGGGCGTTGGCGCCCGCGACCTACAGGAATGTTTGTTATTACAGCTTCGCCATAAAACACCGACTGAAGCGATACAACTTGCCATCGACATACTCGAAAACCAGTTTGATGCGTTTACCAAAAAGCATTACGACAAATTACTTCAGAAATACGATATCTCGCAGGAGCAACTCCGCAAGGCGATTGACGAAATTGAAAAACTAAACCCGAAACCGGGTGGTTCGTTCGACACCAATTCCCGTACCGTAGAACATGTGGTTCCGGATTTTTCGATCCGCCTGATCGACGGCGAACTGGAACTTTCCCTAAACGGAAGAAATGCTCCGGAATTACACGTTTCCAAAGATTATCAGGAAATGCTGCAAACGTATAAGGAATCCCGTGAAAAATCGAATTCCCAAAAAGATGCCGTGCAGTTTATCAAACAAAAACTGGATTCGGCCAAATGGTTTATCGATGCGATCAAACAGCGTAACGAAACCTTATTTGTGACGATGAATGCGATTATGCATTACCAGCAGGAATATTTTCTTGATGGCGATGAAACCAAGCTAAAACCGATGATCTTGAAGGATATTGCGGATATGGTTGGTTTGGATATTTCGACTGTTTCCCGTGTGGCCAACAGTAAATATGTTGAAACACCTTACGGTACAAAACTGATCAAGGAATTCTTTTCGGAAGCGATGAAAAACGATCAGGGTGAAGATGTTTCGACCATCGAAATCAAAAAGATTTTGCAGAATGTAATCGAAGAAGAAGATAAGAGTAAACCGCTTCCAGACGATAAACTAGCCGATATATTAAAAGAAAAAGGCTATCCGATTGCCCGAAGAACGATTGCCAAATACCGTGAACAACTGGATATTCCAGTGGCACGTATGCGAAAAAAAATATAATTGCCGATCTAAAACCAATCACTTCAATGGATTTCAAAAAGATTTTCCCGTTATTTTCTTATTTGTTACATCCGCTGTTTATTTCGGTTTATGCCGCGTTGTTTTATTTTTTTGTTACCCGGAATTATTTTTATCCGCATGAGATTTATCTGATCCTGTTTCAGGTGGTTATTCTGACGTTATTTTTACCGGTGTCGACTTATTTTCTATTAAAATCACTCGGATTAATTCGTTCGGGGATTATGTTGTCGGAGAAAAAAGAACGGCGGTTACCTCTGGCTTTTCAAGCGATGTTTTTCCTCGTACTAATCGAGCATTCACTCACCATGCTCCCGATTCCGGAGTTGTATTTTTTCTTTCTCGGTGCGTTGATCAGTTCAGTGATCGCTTTAGTTCTACTCCTATTCCACTTTAAAGCCAGTTTACACATGGTTGGAATTGTTGGTATAACCCTTTTTATCATTGGGATTTCCATGCATTACCATATCCGGTTTGTAAACCTGATTGCTTTTTCGATATGCAGTATCGGAATTGTAGCTTCGTCCCGTTTGTACATGAACGCCCATACGATGAAAGAGATTGTCATCGGAATACTGGTTGGTGCTTTACCGCAGATCGGATTGTGGTATTACTGGTTATAGAATGTAGAAAATTACCAGAAAGCTAAAAACATTCATTTTAATTCTTTCACCATCGATTTCACCCGATTTAAACAATGGGTTCAGTCCATAATAGGCGTAAGCATTAAACGTATTATACCCAATCCCGACATAGGGTCCGTATTGGATTTTATTCAGGTCGGAATTATTAAATACTTTGATTTTTTCGGTACTTCCGGTATACACCGATTTACTATAGAGCAGGTAACTAAACTTAAATCCGGAATAGATTCTCCAGAATTTATGACTTTCCGGTGTTGATGTACGCCAACGCACTTCGATCGGAATATCCAGATAATGCATTTCCAGTTTGTTTTTTTCGAAATCGGAACTGATGGAATAATTGGCGATACCGTCTATTTCTTCAATTTTCATGTTCTGACGAAGACTGTTAAACGAATAACCAATTCCCGGCGCTATGGCAAAGGTGCGTTTTTCGTTAAGTGGAATATCGCGGAGAATACCGGCGCTAAGACCGAGTGAAAAGGAGTTTTGCGAAAAGCCACGCGGACTATTTCGCACTAAGTTATAAGCAATACTGATATAAAACTGATCTTCCCGGTACAGCGAGTCTACGACAACTTTCTTTTCTTCTTCTTTTTTTACCGTTTCTTCGGTTTGCGCCCAAAGACCAACGGGAAGGATTAATAAGAGATATAGCAGGCCAACTTTAATCATACTTTACTTATTTCTGTACTAAAGTAGTAAAAACTAGCTTTACTTTTATTTATTGTCCGGAATCTTTTGACCGTTTAAATCAGTCCGATCTTTTTGGCTTCTTCGATCAACTCTTTGTCACCACCTTTGGAACGTAGCAACTGGCTTTTGATATTCGCTTTTCGTTTTTCCAGTGCGCTCATCGACAACGGAATATAGTTCGGAAGATCGGCCGTTTTGACACCTTGAGAAATTAACAACAGTATCTGACTATCGATAGAATCCCATTTGATGTTTTTCATCATCAGTTCTTTCAAGGCATTGGAAATCGTGTGACTGGCAAAAGTTTCGCCTCCGTAGATTTTTTCAAATACGTTTGGAAACATTTCAAAGTTGATGTCGCATTTCGAAATAAAAGCCTCCGGATTTACTTTATTCATGATCTTATCGATCAGTACCGGTTCGTTATGCATGGTTAAAAGTGCAATTTTACACTTTGGAAATTTCTCACGAATCAACAGCGCCAGATCAACTCCAGATTCGATGTTCATTTCTTTATAAGGGGGCAAACTAATATCCAGGTACGCAAAGTCGATATCTTTTTTTAACCGGGAAAAGTTCATAATGGTCGTATAGGCCGCGGTACAATTATGAGCCGTTGTAAAATTGAGTATCAGTTCATCGGTATTAAATTCGGAAAGCAAGTTGATATAACCATCTAATGTCATTGGATGATCATCTACTAACAGAATATTTTTTTCTTTGGCCATACGATTTTTTTTCTATTACAAATCTAACGAAAAAGTACGGAATATCCGTAAAACAATTTGAGCGGAATGTAATAGCTTGCACTAAAATTAAAGTTGTGCATTATCCGTTTTTGCTAATCGATGACGATGAGAAGGTAGCCAAGAACATTCTGGAAGTTTTCGAAGATTTTGAAGACTTTCTGTGCCTTGGTGTGATTAAGACGAAAGAAGAAGCGATTAACCGGATATTGGAGTTAAAACCCAAACTGGTGTTCATTGAAATTGCTTCTAAAAAACCGGATTCGGATTTGTCGTTTGCTATTTTATCCGAACTTAACGAATTTCTGGAAGAATTACCCTATTTTGTGGTACTTACTTCTGATGAAAGTCATGCGTTTGAAGCTATTAAAAAAGGGGTATCGGATTACCTGTTAAAACCTTTAAGCCAGAGCGAGTTACGAAAGTGCCTGCTTCGCTTTCAGAAAAAAAATCCGGTTAAAGAACCAGAAACTATTTGTGTAAAATCATACGGTGATTATCAGTTTGTGCATTTAAAAGACATTACGCATTTAAAAGCCGACAATAATACCACCGATATTTACCTTAGCTCCGGTCAGAAAGTTAGCGCTTACAAAACCTTAAAGCATTTTGAAAGCCTGCTTCCTTTTTACTTTTTAAGGGTACACAACAGTTCGATAGTAAATATTAATTATGTTTCCCGTATACATTTGGGAAAATTGAAATGTTATTTAAATAATAATGAAATTTCCATACCTTTCTCCAAATCGTATAAAGATAACATCGATACCATTATAAGGCGAATTTCATCTTAGCAAAAACCTATTGTTTACACGTAAAAATGATGCATCCACTAACAAACGCCTTACAACCACTAAATACACGATTAATGATTACCAAAACAGCTTGTTCCTTATCTAATTTTGTAACTGTAATAATGACGGAACAATTTAAAGCTTTAAACAATTACTAAGATGAGGGAACATGCTTTACACATGACATCTTTAGTAATACTGGTAAGTAATCCCAACTTTCAGCAAAAAAACAAATCAAATACCACTACACCACAAAAATGTTGTAGCAACCCCATTTCTTAACATTAAAATATTTTTTATGAAAAAAGCTCTTTTTATTTTGACACTTATCATTGTTGGCGGATTAACATTTTCATGTTCAACAGATGAGTATGATGTAACTCAGGAAACCAGTGCCCGAAAATTCAATACCAATGACGATATGATGCGCGGTACACCTGCTGACTCTACAAGTATGCTTCCGAGCAATACTCCAAATATGAGTACTGAACCTATCAGTCCTAATCTTGACGACAACGGAGGAGGAACGCTTAACCCTCCAAAAAGATAATATAAAAACGAAATATTTTTTTCGACCTGGGCAATATAAGTTGTGATATTAACTTATATTGCCTAGGTTTTTTATATTATTTTTGAACAATCCCTAATTCGCAACGATTTTGAACGCCCCGACATCGAAATTTATATTTTGTCTTATCCTTTGTTTTCTGATGTTCTCCTGTGAGATGAACAAAAAAAGTGACATTGCTGTTTCGGATAAAAAAATAAATGCGCTGTTCAAAGACGCGAACAACAATCAGAAATCGCTATCGAAAAAGAAGGTATTACTGGATTCTATTTTCCATGAAATTTCCCTTCGCAAAAATGACTCGATTACCCGGAATTTTCATTTCCAGCTGGCAGATGAGTTTTATCGTCTCAACGATTTTCAGACGTCCAGAATCATCAGTGAAGAGGCTTTTAACCTGGCCAATGATGCCAAAGATAGTGTTGCCACTGCAAAAGCGCTGTATTATATTGGTGATTGCTACGAACCGATAAAAAAGGATAGTGCCTTCTATTACTATCTTCAGGCCGAAAAAATATACCGCCGGATCAAAGACTCGGAAAATGTTGGCCGTATGCTATTATACAAAGGAGGCATCCTATATAGCGAGGGCAACTACATTGAAAGTGAAATCGAAGCCAGTAAATCGCTACAATTACTCAATAAATCCGGAAATTATAAGCTTACGTATAGCGCTTATAATATTCTTGCCAATTCTCTTCAGGGATTAAATGATTTTAACGGTGCGCTGAAATACCACGAACTGGCTTTAAAGGAATACGACAAACTCAAACTTAAAGAAACCGATCCGAAAGTTATTCTTGGGTATTATATCCCAACACTGAACAATATCGGCTATATGTACGACAAAATCGGAGAGCATCAAAAAGCGATCAAACAATTCGAAAAGATTATCGCGATTAAAGATCTCCGCAAACTTTTCCCGGAATATTATGCCGCGACGCTGAGTAATCTTGCGTATTCCAAAATGAAAGCCGGCGATTTTAAAGATCTGAAAGAGATGTTTTACGAATCGATTCATCTTCGGGACAGTCTGGGAAATCAGGCGGGTGTTGCGTATAGCAAAGTACAGTTGGGCGAGTTTTTCCTCATCCAGAAAGACACTTTGCAATCGATCGTAACACTAAAGGAAAGTTATCAGCTCGCCAGTGACACCAAAAGTTATTATGAACTATTGCGCTGTTTAAAACTCTTATCCAAAATCGACACCAGTAGAAGTCAGCAGTATTCCGATGAATATATTGCTGTGAGCGACAGCTTACAGAAAAAGGAACGAGCAACCCGTAACAAGTATGCCCGTATTGCCTATGAAACGGAACGACTGGAAGAAGAAAATGAGGTTTTAACCAAACGAAATCTCTATATATTGCTAGGTGCCGCCTTTTTTATTTTTGTGGTGACCGCCTTAGGGATTATACGCCATTTAAAAGCCAAAAATAAAGAACTGCAGTTAATCCAACAGCAACAGGAAGCGAATGAAGAAATCTATCACTTGCTTGTAGAACAACAGGAAAAAGTCAATACCGCTAAAGAAGAGGAAAAGACCAGGATCGCTATGGAATTGCACGATAATATTATGAACAAGATCTATGGTGTCCGGATGAACCTTGGTTTTTTTAATAATAAAGCCGACGAAAAAGCGACTGAAAAACGAAAAGAATATATCCTGGAACTTCAGAATATTGAAAAAGAGATCCGTACGATTTCGCACGATCTGACCAAAAACTCGTACTTCGAAGAGCGCAATTTTACCGAACTGCTAAGTTTTCTGATCAAGAATCAGGAAAATATTAACACCACGGATTTCCACTATGAAATCGATGAAAACATCGACTGGAATACCGTTGCGAATACCACCAAGATCAACATCTATCGTATCGTACAGGAAGGCATTCTGAACATCAACAAATATGCAAATGCCAAAAATGCTTTTGTGACCCTTACACTTACCGAAACCGGTAAACTACAACTAATCGTAAGTGATGATGGTGCCGGTTTTGACCTAAAAGTTGCCAAAAAAGGGATCGGCATTAAAAACATGACCGAACGAATCTCTTCACTAAAAGGCGAGTTAAATATTAAATCCAGCATTGGAAAAGGTACACAGATCGAAGCTGTTTTCCCACTATAAGTCTTACTAACCGCATTACAGTTTGTATCTGCCTGATTCTCTTTTTTAAAGACTTTATTACTTTTACGATTGAAACCAACCCTATCGTTACCGTTTTTCGCTTCCGAAATGATATTTTTAAAACAATATCCGAATAGCTATCACAAAATCGCCTGTCTTTTTTAAAAACTATTTGCTTTGAAAAAAACCAGTAGTAGTTTCAATATATTTGTCTTTGATAGTTCTTTTTATTTTTTACTATTAACAGTATTATTTGATCAACTTATAAACAAAACAAATGTCCTTTTTTAAAACCTTATTCGGCAAAAGCACTCCTATAGCAGAAGACAAAGCCTTTACCACTGATTTTGAAGATGCGCTAAAGCGCTATATCGGCGTAACCGATGGTGATGTCGCCTATGAATTTAAAGATAAAAGAGGAAATGTGATTCCTCCCTCCTATGCTTTTGAAGGTGCTTATAATCAATGGAAGGAAATACAATCGGTATGGGATAAACGCGGGGTTATTTTTGCAGCACTGGATTCGGTTTATTTTCACCGGATTCCAAAAGCACAGGTAATCGAACGTTTTGTGATTGACCGTTATCCGGAAAAAGCGTTGCAATTTGCCGCAGCCAATTTAAACGAAGCGGATTATACCGATCCGGAGGTATTGGCATCCTTGGCGAAATGTCATTTTATACTGTTAAACTTTGACGAAAGTATCGCACTGGCTCAAAAAGCCCTGGAGCGGGATGAAAACAATAAAAAGGCAAAAATTGCTTTAGCAGATTCCTTTCATTTAACAGGCAAACATGAAGCGGCACATCAGATCTACCAGAAACTTTTAGAAAACAGTTTGCGAAACGAATGGAAATCTGACGAAATAAACGTGTTACAATTGGTTGATTTTAAAAATGACATTATCAATTCATCCGTTTATGCCGTTGCCATACTGTCGGTTCCGGAGGCGGATGAAACCATCTGGAATACAGTCGCCGAAGAGTTTTATTACTGTCCGTATTTTAGAAGTCAGCATGCCTTTTGGTGTATCCGAAACGAAGAAAGTCTAAAAGGTGTTGTTAAATTACTCGCTACTGCCGAGGAGTTCCCGTGGTATCGGGATGCGGTTGTGAATGCCAAAAGTAGTATCCTGCAATTCCGGGAGCAAATGCAATCGGACGATTTATGGGAAGACCAATTGCACTATCTAACGGAAATCATACAAAAGAATAATTGGAATTAAATTATACCCCTTCTAAAATAGGTCGGCTAGTAATTCGTCAACCTTTTTAGGAGGAGACATCAAAGTACCCGCCTCAGCTTGCGCCGCGCCAGCTTTGTCTCCTATAAACCATAGCGGTAACGAACCAAAAGCTAAAACACCCTCCTCTGTGGCCGTAGGCGTACCGTTAAGGTTACGTATACTGCCGTCCTGAACGCTTTTTCTTAGTAAAAAAGACTTATCACAAAATCTATCAACCTATTTTTAGAACGAGACATTTTGAATATAGGAGCCCCCCCTCAACGAAACCTTACATGCCTTCTGCTTCTATTTCAAATATCTGGCAACCTTTCAGGCTTTAACCAAAGCGACACGAACTCTTTATCATCATCAATAACTGCAATACAATTATTGATAAACTCTACTGCATTGCCTTTTTTTTCAGGATTACCAATGCAAACCCAACCACTTTGAACATTTACATATATTGGAACATCTTCTTTATTTATTGAGAAAGAGCCTACACCTGATGTTAAATCATCCAATACTTTTAATATACCTTTTCTTCTTTTAGGAACTTCATAACTAGATTTCATTTTTTTATCTAAACCACAGAATCCCCATACTTGAACAATTTTATTATCATTGTCAATCGCTGTTAGATTTAACTTATTTAAAACAATATCAAAATTGACTTCCTGCACTATTGGTTCTGTATCGAAAGACCATTCATCAATATGATATATTATTTTTTTGGGCTCGATATTTGATGTATATTCTATTGAGAATTTCATTTTTAATGAGTAAAATTAAAATGATAAATAACATTCGTCTTAGGATTGATTCCTAATTCCCAGATTCCCTGAGAGCCTCTATATATACTTGGTACTCTCCAATTCATACCACCTTTAAAATAAGCATCTGGAATACCTTTACCCGTTGACATAATTTCTTGAATAGTCAAAGGAGATTTCATATACGGTCTTGCAAGTTGTCCTACGTTTTCTCCACGCTTCACTACTTCTGTTAAATGCTTCCCGGCAGACTTAGTAAAAGTATATTCTGCTTGTGTTCCTACCTTAGCAACTTGCCCGGTTTGCTCCAACAACTTGGCACTTGCCTCAGCTTGCGTTGCGCCTGCATTACCCCCTATAAACCATAGCGGTAATGACCCAAAAGCTAAAACCCCCTCCTCTGTGGCCGTAGGCGTACCGTTAAGGTTACGCATACTGCCGTCCTAGACGATTCGTTCTATTAAAGAAATGACTCGTCCTAAAATCTATCTACCTGTTTTAGGACGAGGCATTTTCAGAAATAGTTTCATTTAGTATAAATTGGCGAGTATTCTTTTGATTGACAACTTATTTTTAAATACAGACCGCTCACATATTTTAAAGTTTTAACGCTGCATCCATTACCATCAAAAAAGGATATTTTGGTGTAGTTAGAGCCACAATACTTTACTTTAATTCTACTTGTAAAAAGCACTTTGACGAAGCTTTTTATTTCCTCAATATTCTCTTTGATTTGTTTATTTGACCACTCAAAAGATTCATTCGTCCTATCTATATTTATCTGCAATGCATTATTTATAAAAATTAATTCTAAATTAATACAATTGGGTTTTTGCAATGAAAACTTCACATAATGCTCTTGATGAAACTGTTCATCTATTGTAAAGTCTTTATTTGTTTTTAAAGAAGGAATGCCGATATTCTTTAAAACAGAATTAACCAATTCTATTTTACTATTAACCTCATTTTCGTATTTTATAATCATAGTCCTAGTTTGTAAAGTGAGAGTTTTGTCTGCATCGATGGATTAGCAAAACTATTAGGAACAAAAGTTTTAGGAACATACATATGGAACAGCGCTTGATTTGGATTTACAGCTTTACTTCCTATGCCAATTCGCATTTGCATACCCCCACCATTTTTAACAACATTTGACCAACCCATTTTAAAGAGACCTCCTGGTTGATTCAATGATCCTTGAGCCTTTACAAGAGAACTACCAAATTTTTCTGATGTAATCCCAAATTTTTCACTTAAAAATAGTTTTTCTCCGAAACTTGCCCCCTTAGCAACTTGCCCAGTTTCCCCAAACAACTTGGTACTTGCCCCTGCTTGCGTCGCGCCCGCATTACCTCCTATAAACCATAAAGGTAATGAACCAAAAGCTAAAACACCCTCTTCCGTGGCCGTAGGCGTACCGTTGAGGTTACGCATACTACCATCCTGAACGCTTCTTTTTAGAAAAGAAGACTCGTTCTAAAATCTGTCAACCTATTTTAGGACGAGACAAAGTCTGGCGTTCTTGATTTATTCACATATTATTTCAAAATACAAATTAGCATCTCGATTATTGACAAATTCTAAAGCGTTTTCATAAATATCACAATTGGATAATGTACCTGAATAGTCTATACTATCTTCTAAACTCGGTTGAGTAAAGGATTCAGATATAAAAAATCCATCTATCCCTAAAATAACTATTTCAAGATATTTACATTGTTCTATAAAATCCAAAGCATCTTTTTTTGAAAATAGAAGAATTCCACCTCGACTTATTGCTCTGTCTGAAAACAAAACTTCAACTTTATTCATATTCTACTCTATTTAGGAATATATGGGTTTATAATAGTAGCATCAGGTATCCATTTAGGATCTAATCTATTACTTATTTGAATAATCTCATTTGTAATATTATCCTTTACAATGTATGAACCATTTTTTTGGAAATAAGCGGTAGCTGCATTTCCCGTTGCTCTATTTGATGCTACCCTTGTAGTAAATGGATTATTAACTGTTTCGTGAATTAGCTCTTTTGTCCATCCTCTTCTCCCCATTTGTTTAACAATTTTTGGGGTTATCTGAGAAAATATACTACTCGTCTTAGCGGCCTGCCCGGTTTGCTCCAGCAATTTGGCTCCCGTCTCTGCTTGCGTTGCACCCGCATTACCCCCTATAAACCATAAAGGTAACGAACCAAAAGCTAAAACACCCTCCTCTGTGGCCGTAGGCGTACCGTTAAGGTTACGCATACTACCATCCTAAACGCTTTTTCCTATTAAAGAAGACCCGTTCTAAAATCTGTCAACCTATTTTTAGAACGAGACATTTTGAATATAGGAGCTACCTTCAACGAAACCTTACATTCCTTCTGCTTCTATTTCAAATATCTGGTAACCTTTCAGGCTTTAACCAAAGCGACACGAACTCTTTATCATCATCAATAACTGCAATACAATTATTGACAAACTCTACTGCATTGCCTTTTTTTTCAGGATTACCAATGCAAACCCAACCACTTTGAACATTGACATATATTGGTAAGTCATCGTCATTTATTCCATATGCAAAACCAAAGTTCAAATTGTGTTCAACATGTAAAGCTCCTTTTTTGTATTCAGGAACTTGACAGCTTGATTTCATTGATTTATCTAAGCCGCAAAAACCCCATAGCTGAATAATCCTATTATCAACAACGGAAAAGCTTATTTTATTTAGTATTAATTCAAAATCAATTCCACTTACTATTGGTTCCATATCAAAAGAACATTCTTCCGGGATGTACGTTAACAATCTCTGTTCTACGGGATTTCCATATTCTATAACGAACTTCATAATACCTATTTAACTGTTTTGAAAAGAAAGTGATAGATTGTATTTGTTTCAGGATTGATGCCTAATTCAAATATTCCATTTGAGGCATTGAAAGAGCCAGGTACTTTATAATTCACCCCTCCCTTAAAGAAGGCATCAGGCACACCCTTACCCGATTTCATTATATTTGTAATTGTAGATGGGGAATTTATATATGGTCGTGTGGCAAGATTATTCGCAACTGTCTTGGTAATAGAGTATTCTCCAGCTTCTATTACTTTCACTCCCCCCTTAGCAACTTGCCCGGTTTTCGCCAATAAGTCAGTACTTGCCTCAGCTTGCGTTGCACCTGCATTACCCCCTATAAACCATAAAGGTAACGACCCAAAAGCTAAAGCGCCCTCTTCTGTGGCGGTAGGCGTACCGTTGAGGTTACGCATACTACCATCCTGAGCTTACTTCCTATTAAAGAAAACTAATCTTAAAAACAGAATTAGTCGTTTGTTAACTTTTTTCAGGACTAGACAGTTATCGGCTTATCTATTCTAGTTGCTGCATTTTCAATGACATTAAAAACTATTTTTAGTATCTCTTTATGAAAAGAAAAAAAGTTACTGTTTTCTTAATATTAGGAAATGTAATAGTCATACTCATTACTTTTACATTAGTAATTAATGTAGCTACAACAAACAGTAATATTTTTAGAAGTAACTTCATTCTAATCTCTTTTTGCCTTTTGATATACTTGGATTAATTTATCGCACACTTGCTGTAAATCCTCCGAATGTTCTTCGTTTGTAGGGTCATAATCAATTTCAATTTTGTTGATTAATATATCCTCCAAGCAATTCATTAACTCTTGTCTATTTTCAATGGATTGAAGAATTAAAGGAATGTAACTTTTGTATTCTTCTGTCGCAATATAATCAGGCACACCGATAGGATTCCACTCAGTCAAAACAAGGTTTATATTTTCTATGCCTTTTTTCATATCTCTAACTATTTAAATGGTATTAAAAATCCTTTACCTAAACCATTTGCAGTGCCGGGTGCATTACTAAAAACTGTCACTAATTTACCTTGAGCATTTAGGACGACAGTATTTCCACCTAATGTGTAACGTGTTTGAGTACCATATCTACCCATCGCCTGAACTGGCGTACCTTCTTTTACAATTTTTAAAATATCAGGTGTTTTAAATCCTCTTTCAATTGCACGGTTAACACTATGCTTTCCAAAACCTGTGATTGCACTTTCAGTTGCTTGCACTACCCCCTTAGCAACTTGCCCGGTTTGCTCCAGCAATTTGGCTCCCGTCTCTGCTTGCGTTGCACCCGCATTACCCCCTATAAACCATAAAGGTAATGAACCAAAAGCTAAAACACCTTCATCTGTGGCGGTAGGCGTACCGTTGAGGTTACGCATACTGCCATCCTGAACGCTTCTTCCCATCAAATATTGTACCGGGATATTAACCGTATTAAACGAACCATATACCAACCGATCAAAGAAATTACCATCCGAAAGTGCCGTCATATTTACCCCCAGAAAATGATGCTGTGTGGGCATCTGAATGACCGCTACCGGTACATACGGATGCTCATTCCGGTTAATGACTTCCCCATAATAGTTTAGGGTCGGATGGTTATTATAGTTATCAATATAAGCGTTCGCATATTCCGTAGCGGCATAGGAAATGGCCGATGATGTTGGCCCTAAAATCGCATTATAGACTCCGGTATCTCCCCATTTATACGGATTTACCTCTCCGGTTGTCTGGGCTCCGTGTATATAGGCCGACACCAGATACCCTATGGCCTGCCACCACCATTCCCCGGTTGGATCGGTGTATTTGGTTGGATTGTTTAAACAATACCCATAGCGGTTATAGTTTTGGGTATTAAAAAGATCCTGAATATAATTGTCAGGCGACAGGAACCGGCGTAATTTCGGATCGTATAAACGCCCGTTCATATTAATAAGTCCAACACTTTGAATGTGTTCGTGTCCGGTATAGCCTCTGTCTAAAACCGTTAATCCGGCCAAATTGCGGCCTTGTCCGTCCTGTACTTTTACAATAGCACCCCACGGATCAAAAAGGCGTTTTTCGACAATGGCACCCGACTGATTCAAAACAGCTACGATACTGCCCTGATAATCCCGTTCTAAATACAGAAATTCTGAAGTAATTCCATTATCTTTAAATACTGCCGGAGCACTATAGGCATCTCCTCCCACAAAGAATACAAAAGTAGAGCTGCCTGTTTGTTGGTTGGTTGTAATTTCCATCGAACCATCGCTGGCGTAATCTTTTCGAAACTGCCGTTGGGTGTTATCGTTTTGTAAACCACCATAAAACATTGTGGTTCGATAGTAGCTGTCGTCATATTTGAAATCGATTTTTTCGACACCGGTTTCGGTAACAGTCATTGGTTTTTGTAACATCCCGTATTGAATATCCAACTGCCGCAAATCGGTTTTGGGATTACTGGTTTTCCGGATCCGGAT
>Ga0160502_100161_pt1 | contig 79244 bp, 67 predicted proteins | sample DIDnMG_14_FD_108237 | JGI IMG/M metagenome (GOLD analysis project Ga0160502, IMG submission 108237) | Enriched soil microbial communities from UW Madison campus, WI, USA - DID2933_E24_Xylan MG | ecosystem: Environmental > Terrestrial > Soil > Unclassified | place: USA: Madison, Wisconsin... | reverse complement strand
CTGAAAACTCTGAACGGAACAGATCTGGCCGAATTTTCGTTCCAGGCAAGGCGCTTTTTCGCAGGCGTACCGGGGGTACGTCAAGAAAAAGCAACGCAGCATGGGGAGAAAAGGCGGGGAGAGATGCCCTTGAACGGGTTTTCAGACACGACCTAATTTATCTCATACGGAAGGGAGCTGACAGCTATGGCTACGATCGCTTCATTTCTCCACCCGAAGAAAGATGTCGCTTTCATCACTTCTACCTCCTCGATGAAGGAAGCGCTGGAGGTGCTGGAGCATCATTATTATACGGCGATTCCAATCATTGACGAGCAGGGCTATTATATCGGCACTCTGTCGGAGGGCGATCTGTTATGGAAGTTGAAGCAAACGCCCGGGCTCACCTTTGAGAATGCGGATCAAGTGCCCATCATGGATATTAAGAAGCATATCTTCAATGAGTCCGTCATGCTGGATGCTGATCTGGATGATATGCTTCAGCTCGCCACAGATCAGAACTTCGTCCCTGTCGTGGATGCTCAGGGCTTATTTCTCGGTCTGATTCGCCGCAAGGACATCATCGCTTATTATACCCGGAACATCATGGACTAGAGTGTGTCTTCACTCTTAGGCGGGAGCAGATTGTGAGCAGCGGCTAAGCCGTCAGCCCGCGCTGCTGGCTTAGCCGCTGCTGGCATCACGATCTCCCGTAGCGTTACAATCGATAGCGTTCTTGCAGCACCTGGATATGATGACGTTCATGTCCTGCGATCATATAAGCCACCGCTCGAGCGGTGATTGCGGCTCCGTTCGCTGAACCTGCAAGCAGCCATGCCTCAGGGGGAGCGCTGCGCATGATGGCAAGCGTCCCCTCTCTGGCCGTTCTATAATCCTCCATAATTACCTCAGGAGCCATATCATGATAGCCAGCGTTCTTGGCATATATGTTCTCGTCATAGCCAGGCAATGGTGTTGTATCGCCACGTGCAATACACAGCATGCGATAGCTGGCGATTCGTTCATTATCCATCAGATGCCCGATGACCTCCTTCACGCTCCACTTCTCTGGCTGATACCGATATTCCCACTGAGCTTGCGAGAGCGGCTGAAGCAACGCGAGAGTGCGATTCATCTGCTCCCTCAGATACTTGACGATATCTTCTTCATTCACCTGTTCAATATAAGTTCCCACGGCTGCTGAATACTCTGTTTTTTCGGGTCTGCCTAGCATGCGCCTCTCTCCTTTCGCCTCTTGCTATGTCTATAACTGCCCTAACCTGCTCTGCCATGCTCCATTAGCATGCCGCCTTGCATGGACAACTGTCCTGCGCGCTAAGCTTAATCCTCACCTTCGACAATGACGACCTCCGGTTCAGGTACGAATCCGTACTGCCGCTCAATCTGCTCCGAGATCAGCTCCTTGAGATAGAGAATATCCGCAGCAGTGGCCTGCTTCATATTTAGCAGCATGTTGCCATGGTAGGGCGAGATGCAGGCTCCGCCATGCTCGGTTCCCTTCAAGCCTAGGCGGTCAACAATGGCACCGATCGAGATGCCTGCCGGGTAATAGTTTTTGAAGAAGGAGCCACAGGAAGGATGCGTGAAATGGCGCATGCCATTGCGGTAATCGTCAATCTGCTGCATCGGCGCAGGCAATCCGCCGCTACAGGCCGGGATGAGGCTGGCCTCCTTTGTGAAAAAAGCGTAAAAGGACGCAAGAGAAGACAAGCTATCCGCCTCCTGGCGGTAGCGCTCCAGCATTTCCGCGCGTTGCTTGATGGCTTCCCCCTCTGGTTCCGGCAGCTCGAACTCTCCCCCGACAATAATCCACGGGTGTTGCTGAAAGATCGATTTCTTGTAGCTGTACTCACAATCTGCAACCGCCAGCTTCCGCAGCGGCAATGCCGGGTCAGAGCAATCAATATAATGCACTGCCGCCAGCCTGTCGCTCATCTGGATATCATGATATTTCACATTCATATAGACCCCTGCGCCGAGACTGCCAGGCATCAGATAGGTGAAATGGAAATCATCGCTGCCCGACCACAGTCCCGCGAGCGCAAGCACCGATAATGGCAATCCAGCCGATGCGAACCAGCGTCCGCCCGATGCACTCAGCTCCGACAGCCGCTTCAATGAAATATATAGGGTATCCGCCTTAGGGCGATCTGGAAATAATATATTGGTGCCCATGCCGAATACGAGCACTTCCATGCCATATAGCTTGCTCACCTGCAGCAGCTCAGACAGCTCCTCCACGGTCTGCGGCATCGCAAAATAAGGAGCCTCTCCTCCAATGGCGTAAGAGGAATGCTCGGCCAGCATGACCTGCCTCATGCACAGCTTGTTAAAACGATCATAACGATTATCTGTCAATGTATGTTTACCTCCAATTGTTCCAAGCTCCATCACGGCAGGCGAACGTTGTTGCAAGCCTCCGCCAGCGGTGGGCCTATCCATGCTGCCGCCTATTCCAAGGCGTCTTTTCTATATATATCGTCAATGCCTCGGCAACAAGACCATACTGTACCGATTCATTATATATTTTACACACAATGTTTCAATAATGCCCCCTGATACGTTGCTTGTCAATCACTATTATTATGTTACAATACATTTTGTACGTGCTTGGCGCAAGCGCCTCGGCACTTAGGACAGGAAGCCTATGGAATGCAGGTTTCAAGGGAATGTGAAGGAGTGAAGACCCTATGCACTACCGTCAGCTCGGAGGGAGCGGATTACACGTATCCCTGCTGGGTCTGGGCACCAATTCATTCGGCAAGCGCGCCGATCAGGCTGCCTCGACCCGAATTCTACATTATGCGCTGGATCAGGGAATCAACTTTATTGATACGGCCAACATCTATGCAGGCACAGAATCTGAGCGAATTATCGGGGAGGCGCTGCGCGGCAAGCGGCAGCAGGTCGTCCTTGCTACGAAGGCAGGACTAGTGAGTGGCTCCGGCCCGAATGAACGCGGCTCATCACGCTATCATCTTCAGCAGGAGCTGGAGCAGAGTCTGAGAAGGCTGCAGACAGACTATGTCGATCTGTACCAGATCCACACCTTTGATCCGAATACCCGACTGGAAGAAACGCTGCGCACGCTCGACGATCTGATCAGCTCCGGCAAGGTGCGCTACATCGGCGCATCCAACTATGCCGCCTGGGAGCTGATGAAGGCGCTCGGCATCAGCGAGCAGCGCGGCTACGAACGCTATGTCTCGACGCAGACAAGCTACTCGCTGGCCGATCGCACACCGGAGCGCGAGCTGGTGCCGGTCTGCGCCGATCAAGGCGTCGGGATTATTCCGTATTTCCCGCTGGCAGGCGGCATCTTGAGCGGCAAATACGGCAGTGGCGAAGCGGTTCCTGCCGCTTCACGAGCAGAGACCGACCCCAGCTTCAGCCGTTTCCTGGAGCCGCGCTACTTGCAGCTAGGACAGCAGTTGGCTCTGCAGGCTGCAGCGCAGCAGCAGTCGTCCAGCTCGCTCGCGCTGGCATGGCTCATGCGCCGTCCCGCCGTCTCTACCGTCATCGTAGGGGCAACCTCAGTCGAGCAACTGGAGGACAATATACGCAGCGTTGCGCTGGCGGCGGATGACACGATGGACAGTTTATGGACAGCGCTGGACGAGTTAAGCGAGCCGTTCATATACGGCAAGCCATTTGCCGAATATCGCCTGCCTTAGCTGGGATGTCTATTGCTGCAATCGCAGGAGGATGTTATATAACAGGATAACAGGATACATATCCGTGGAGGAATCAATATGCAAACGTTGCTGCTGCTAGGCAGTCTGAATATGGCGCTGGTCGTTATTCTCGGCGCCTTCGGAGCGCATGCGCTCAAGAGGAAGCTGACACCGGAATTGTTGAAAATTTATGAAACAGGCGTGCTCTATCATCTTGTTCACGGACTTGGATTGCTGCTGATTGGCGTCCTGGCGGGCGGAGCTGTAAGCAGCGGACTGGCGGTTACAGCAGGCTGGCTGCTGCAGATCGGGATTGTGCTGTTCTGCGGCAGCCTGTATGTGCTGGCGCTGACAGGCGTCAAGCGACTCGGTGCCATTACGCCGCTGGGGGGACTTGGATTTATCGCGGGCTGGGTAGTGTTGTTCGCAGCCGTGCTGCAGGGCTAAGGGGTTGATGGTAGTTGTGCTTGAAATTCGGCCACATGCCAACAGTTCGAGCGGCAGGATAGACCTCGCCTATGGATCAAGGAGGAGGGGTTCGCGATGATCGGGACAGTGCTTATCTTTCTGCTGGCGGGCCTGGCTGAGATTGGAGGCGGCTATCTCGTCTGGCTGTGGCTCCGCGAGGGCAGACCACTGTGGTACGGAGGGGTGGGCAGCATCGTGCTTGTACTCTACGGCATCCTGCCTACCCTGCAGTCCTTTCCAAACTTTGGACGGGTGTATGCCGCGTATGGCGGTGTATTCATCGTGATGGCTGTCCTCTGGGGCTGGTGGGTGGATAAGAAGACCCCGGATCTGTATGATTGGATCGGAGCTGCCGTCTGCGTGGTTGGCGTCAGCATCATGCTATGGGCTCCGCGCAGCTAAGTCATAACAAATAACAGAACGCAAGCGACAGGAGCTTCCCCTTCTCCCGCGCTTGCGTTCTGTTTGCTTGCTCCCCTGTCATCTTCGCCTGTCAGGGGAGCGGAGCGGCTGCAAGACACCTGCTCGTTATTGAGCCTGTGCTCTCAGTGTGTCATTCACGATGACAATTTTGCCAAAGCCGCTGCCACTTTTACTATCTTTTTTGCCAAAACCCAATGGTGGGATCAAGCTCACTCCCCCTCTCCTCTGAAGTTGCTGCTGTTGATGATATGATTATAAAAGAAACCGCGACAAGAAAATAGTGCCTGTATCACAAAAAATGAAATTTATGATGCTGAAGGCGTGACTTCTCTCTTAGTAAAACTTCGCCCCCTTCCTGTTTAGGACAATGGAATTATTTCCTTCCGACAAAGGAAAATAGATATTCCTGTAGAATATTAGTGATTGAAGTCAATTTTTGTCCTTTTCATTTCAATTACGGAGGAAAATACGAATGCAGGAAATGAATATAGGTGCTGGAGTACTATCCAGACAACAAGCTGAACAGCTACTACCGGACTATAATAATATCACTAAACAGATCACGAGTTTTCGTATTCAGGCAGCCAATTACATTTCAAAGCCAGGAACGGAAAGAAAAATAGACGTACAATTTCACAATACCATATCTATCTTGGGTGGACGTGGTTCTGGAAAAACTTCCATGCTACTTACAATTAAACATGAATTGGAGAAAGGTCAGAACGACATAATTCTTCCTCTCATTATTCCAGACCAAATCAGCAGACCTAATGATACCCTAGGCTGGATTTTAAGTTTTCTAAAAAATGAAGCTATCCAGCTTGAGAAAATGAATAATCCAGCACATAACAATCCTTTCAATAGTTGTATTCGTGAAGAAAAATCTTCTTTGCTCTCCAGCTTCGAAGTACTTTATCGGAAATATCTTTTTCGTTCTGAAGAATACCACGACATAATTCAACGCCGCGATGAGGGCATTGCAGAGTTTAAGCGCGATAACATGGATATCATCACTGCCGACCACGAATTGATCTCATCTTTTCAGAAGTTCATTGATCAATTGCTCTCAATAAAAACAGAACAACTTAAAAATGCAAACACCCAGCAACAAGAATCAACAGAACCTTTGTTGTTTATTTTCTTTGATGATGTCGATATAAGTGCCCATCGCTGTCCGGAGGTTCTTGACACCATCCGCATCTATTTATCTCATCCTAGTGTTGTAAGCTTTGTTGCAGGAGACTATCTCGAGTTTTCTGAAGCGATGACACTTGAATTCCTTCGTAAGGATCAAATTCCATCAAGACAGTTTGAAACTTCATTTGTTGTTCAAGCTAACCATCTGAATGTTTCACGTCATAATACTCTAGCCTCCTTCATGAACACTAGCAATGCCCTTGAGATTCGCCAATCGCGAAGCCAGGAGTACCTAAAAAAAGTATTTCCTCCAGCATTCAGATATCATGTATTGCCACTGACAGATGAGAGAAAAGCAGCATTTAGTTATAACTGGGATAAAAACCCCAAAAATAATCAACTTTCTTTGCTTGATTTAGTAAATGGGATTAAGTTTAAACAAGATAATAATCCTAAACATGATAATAATTCTAAACAAGATAATATACTTCCTGAACGAAATGGTTACATTTATTTGTTAGCTTTCGATGAATATCCTCGCGGACTGATTAATCCTTACTATTTCTTATACCAGAGAAAGAGCAATAATTGGATTCTCGAAGATCTGAAAAGATTTTTAAGTGTGATGATATCTTCTTCCTATTTGCTAAAAATGTACGAGCATCAAATCTTAGACTTCATTGATTTAGAAAATAAGCAGGTGAATTTCAATCGGTTAATGTTCCATCTAGATCAGTTCATTTCATTAGATGAACATCGCCGAGAAGAGAACTATATAATAGTTACATTATTCTCCCTCGCCTGCTTATTTGATCGGTTATTATGTCGCTATCATGGAAAGGAATTTAATTTACACGGGAATTTATTGGTGAAAATCATCATTCATCGTTATCCATTTCTTTTTCCAGAAGACGAGGATGAAGGAAGAGTCATTGCTCTATTTATCAAGTTGACAACAAACATTCCAGTCAGTGAATTGAATCAAATGTTCGTCTCTTCACCAACTGCTTTAATTCTGGAGAAAAGGTATTATCAGACTTTGATATCCACCTACTCAGACCCGAAAAATGAAATGGAGGAGAATCAATCAGAAACGAATAATATTTCGTATGTATTTGAGAGTCTTTCTTATATTGATTATAGTTGGTTAGATAGACACATAGCATTTATTTTCCAAAATAGTCGAGATTTTAATGGATGGTCTCAATATTTCATGAGAGAGACAGTAAGCGACTTAAAAAGCTTTTTCCCTTCATTAGTTGAAACAGAAATTCAGCAATTGGGTAATAATACAGATCAAAATAATGAAAAAAATGATGAATCTAATCAAGAACAGAAGCTTCTGCAGTTTAGCTATAAAATAATTGAAGAAATTAACAAACTAAATCAAGAGCCACATCTTGGATTGAAAAATATTAAAGAACGTAATATAGAAAGCTTTAATATGTTAATCGTATCTGATTGCGTAAAAAGAATTGAAAAGTTAATTGAGTTGCAAAGAGATTTAATAAAAGAATTTTTGAAAAATTTAAACAATAATCACGTTAAATTTGACGCCGCAATTGAAGACGATGGTGAGGAAGATGACAATGAGGATAGACAACTACATGCGAACTACCTCTACATTTTAAATACTAGAAGAAACTTAGAGGAAATTTCAGATCTAAAAAACAATATTGAAAGAAAAGTTAATGTCCCTTACGGCGACCAATACTTTATTAATAAAAAAGCCGAAAATGATTTAGTTTTAATGGATAAAACTTTAACAGAATTAGTACAATACATTACTCGAATTACAGAAAAAAATAAAATGGTGGTCAGTAAAAAGAAAGTCTTAAGCAGTAAAACTTCTGAAGAGTTAAAGAGTATTTACTTTCAGTTAACAAGAGTAATTCAAGGTCATGAAACGAATTTGATTCGTATTACTGAATTGAAGAAGATAATTGTGACTCTAGAAGCTCTGTTTACCTTCTATAAAAATAACTACATGGATCAGGAAAAGATTGAGATAGATGATACGATTGAGGAGGCACTAAGGAATATTAAAAATGTTCCTTTTGCAGGAGCCTTTGATGAGTTATGTAATAATTTAATTCGTGAGATTGAAGTGGATATTTCTGAATATAGAAATACTATACTAAATATTAAAAAAAGCATTCTTTCACATAATGATCCTAGAAAACCAAGTTTTTTACCGATGATATTAGATGCTTTGCAAACACTAGAAAGCAAAGTGCCAAATATACCATTACAAAAGGCAAAGGTAATTAGTTTTGAGAAGCAATTGTTAAATCAAATATACGCAGAAGTCATTCAGAAGCTACTCCCAATTTATGTACTTGTAAAAACCAACATACACAATATCGAAAATAAACATAATGATGGAATTGAATATTTCCTAAATCTTAAGCGAGCTCTAATGGAATACTACGAACAACACCAAGACGAAGATCACACACACTTAACTACATTAATTGAAATATCAAAACAATCGGAGCATCTATGATCAATAATTTTGATCTAAGATTATACCTTCTACTTCTGCCGTTAATTGAACCAGATGCTGCTCCACTCTTTGAGGAGCTATCGCAACAAAATAGCAGTACAGCTTACCGCAATTATATCGATGGAGAGTTCATCAGGAAACTCTTCCCGATTATTCTTCGGAAGCAACAGATTCATAACCTGGATGAAGTAAAGCTACTTTTGAAAAAGTTTTATTCGTATGATGAGATAAAAAAATTTAGTCACATTCATCAATTTTACATGAATCATCTTAAGAAAATAACAAGCCTATTTCTAACTCACCGAAATGGAAAAGTTGCATTGAAATATTGGCGCAGCAAGACAAATCAAACCGATGAAGATTCTATTTTGGGATCATATCAAGGACTGCATAAAGTTCAACTGTGGAACACTCTAAACCGGATGTTCCCTGTAGATCTATTAGTTATTATGTATCTACTCAGTAACAAAATGTTGGATGAAATGTACCTTGTGTCGTACCATGGAATTGTAGCACTTGAAGACGTGTCTCTCGATCAAATCTTAAGTAAAGGCTTGGCTGAAACCCATATGCATCTGAATGCGGGCGGGCATTTTCAGAATGTGTGGCAAAGCTTAATGTCTCCTCCAAGACTAAGCACACCCAAAGAGGAGAAGACTCAATATATTCATGCATTTACCGGGTCAGCAACAGATATCCGTAAACAAACAGCACAAGCCATTGTTATTCGAATATTACTAGCCGGATACTTAAAATATAGATCAACACCAACCAATTTAATATCAGAATTCTGTAATGAGTTTTTCAACAATGAAAAGCAAGTCTCTCTTTTAACTCCACTATTTCATGGAACTATTGAACTTGAAGACTGGAGCATAAGCCAGTATAACGAGTTGTTTGAATGGTTGCAGATTCAATTTGTAACCTCACCTCCTACTGATTTAATTGAAAACAAGCAAGATATATGGACACCATTGGCTCAAAAAGATAAAATTTTCCATTTGCTTCAGCCTTTAAATAACTACACTACTCCTGAGAATATTTTTTTATTCCGAGCAGTTCGTTATGTACAAATTGAAAATGTGAATGATACCGATTTTGCAAAGCTGTTATGGAGATATTTACGGATCAAGCACACAATATTTCAAATGTTTGTGCAAGGCAATCAGATCAAAGGTCTTGACTACTTCAAAGAGTTTTTTAGCCGTTTATCAATGCCAGACAAGTATTGGTCGGAGGGATCACGTTCTGTAAAAAGTGAGCGTTACAAGTTACTGCTTCATTCCCAATTGCAAAATTCGTATTTAAGAAAGTTAGAGGTTCGAATTTCTCCTCCCATAAAGAAACAGGACAAAGAGCTTGTAAAGAGAGAACTTGCCAAAATGCTAGATCCTTTACTACACGCTTATAAGGAACTTGTATGTGATTCCAAAAATTCTAATAGTTTGGATCATGAAAGCGTGAGCAGCCAAACCATTGGTGCCTCCATAGGAATGTTGGGCATCATCTTTCATTTTATCAAGCTTGAGGATGAGCAGGGAATAGAAAAGTGCTGGGTCGATGGCTTACTCAACAAAGGAGAAATATCAGCAAAGCTATACTTCCAGCAGCTCCGCCATCAATATCAAATACAAATGGAAGCGATACGTGAGTTAAGAGAAGAAATCGAGTTTTTATCAGACTATATTGTGGGCATAGATGCCGCAGGAGCAGAGCACAATTTAGAGCCATGGGTTCTTGCTCCCATCTACCAATTGGCTAGAAACAGTTCGACACACAAGATTATACATGGTAGTTCGCCCTATCGCAGAATTAAGAATCTTGGTCTAACCTACCATGTTGGAGAAGATTTTCGACATCTTATCAGTGGCCTAAGACATATTGATGAAGTTATCGAACACTATCAATTCCACTCTGGCGACCGGATTGGCCATGCTATCGCCTTAGGACTGACGGTTAAAGACTGGTTCTCCAAGCATCGAGTAGTCACCTTGCCACGAATGGAGCATCTAGAGAATCTTCTTTGGATGTGGGGTCTCCACAAAGATGTTGCTCTGTCAAAAACTATAGATATAGCATACATCGAGAGACAAATACTTCAGGTCGCTCAGGAAATATTCAATACCACGGCAGGTTTAACAGTATTCAATCTGTGGAAGGCATATCAGAGTAAATTTTCTTTCCTTGAAACTGATTCAACTTACAATGCTACCTTTGAACCGTCCAAGGAATCCAATAATCATATCTTTTGTCCTTATATTCAAACTGATAATATGTGGGATGACAAAAAGCTGTCATATGCTCACCACTGCAAATGCTATCTGAACAGCATGATTGAACCCATTCATGTAGAGGTCAAATATGAGGATATGATTGTCATGGAAGAAATTCAAAACATTATAAAATTAAAAGTCAGCAGAGAAGGCATTATTATAGAGAGCAATCCAAGCTCAAATCATACTATTGGGGAAATTGAATCTCTCTTTCAACATCATATTCAGGAATTACGTCAACGTGGTTTAAACTCCCATCATGAAACAGAGCATGGCATAATGGTAACCATTAATACGGATGATCCGATAATATTCAACACAAATATTAACAATGAGTACGCTTATATCTACTATGCTCTGCTTGATCGGGGCTACGCACGTGAGGATATATTAAGCTGGATCGATAAGGTTAGAGAGTTAGGTTACCGGACTAGCTTTATTGATTCCTCTCCTCGTGATGAGAATAAAATATCTATGGAACTAGAACTGATCATGAATCAATTAAAAGCAAAATATATCGATTGAGGTAAAACATGTACAAAATATTATCATTAGATGGAGGTGGAATTGGTGGTCTATATACCGCCTCTCTTCTCTCCACCTTGGAACAAATGGGAAACGTAAAAATTGCAGATTACTTCGATTTAATCGTAGGAACCTCTACCGGAGGAATTATTGCACTAGGCTTAGGCGCAGGATTAACTGCTACTGAAATCAAAGAGTTTTATTACCGTCACGGACCCAGAATATTTCCTCAGACCTTCTGGTCTAATCGAATATTTAAGAGTAAATATAGTTCTAAAGAGCTAGAAAACAGTCTGTATTCAATCTTCGGCGAAAAGTTAATTGGCCATAGTACCAAGCGGCTTGCTATACCTACTTGGAACCTTGATACGGGCAAAGCGCGTGTATATAAAACCGCTCACCATCAGCGATTAAAGCTGGATTATAAAAAAACTATGGTAGAGGTAGCTTTAGCTACTTCAGCGGCTATGACTTACCTGCCCGCATACTCTCATAAAGGGGCAGCATTTGTAGATGGTGGCATATGGGCCAATAACCCCATTGCACTTGCTGTTACTGAAGCTTTGTCACTATTGGACTGGAGGCCCGGATCGTTCAAAGTCCTTAGTATTGGCTGCCCTTCAAATGCTGAAACCTATCGTTGGGGAGCAAAATATCCTTTAGGAATAACTTATTGGGCAAACAAAATAACACCACTGCTGATGCAGTCATCATCAGAATATTCTTTAAATCTGTCCAAGCTGCTGTCACATCATACGGACGACAACAAAGTTATTTACAGGATACAGCAGCTTACACAGGCCAGCAAATTTAAATTAGACAAAGCAACAGAGCAACACTTAAATAAATTAATTCAACTAGGCGAAGAATGCGCCAAAGATCACGAACAGGAAATCTCTTCTGATTTCTTTCATGTTAAAGCACAAGAGTTTAAGCCAATCTACACTATATAGCATTTTTTCCTGAATCGATTCAATGAACACCTGAAAAGTAGTTATTTAGTCTACCATTACTTCTGAATCAAGGAGAGTAGCTCTGCAAGCGCAGCCACACCTGCTCCATCCGCTCGACGCCGGCACGGAGCTGCTCGCTGGACAGATGCGGGAAATGGAGCATGATGCCATAGCGTTGCTCCCCCTCCTGATTGATCACCGCCTCGCTCCAATAGACGCGCTGGCGTGCACATTCATCGCGAAACTGCATATAGAGCGCTGCCGACAGGCGCCACCAGCCGAACAGGCTAAGGCCCGCGTCGCCCTCCACAAAGGCGATCGCCTCCGATAGCCGCTCTGTCAGCAGCTCGCCTAGCTGACGAAAGCTGCGGCTGTAGACCCGGATCATGCGGCGCAGATGGCGCTCATACTGCCCGCTTAGCATCCACGCCGCCAGGGCGCGCTGCTCCAGCAGATTGGACGGCTGCGGCTCATACAGCGCCTTCGCTCTGGCGAACGGCTCAATGAGCGGATCGGGCAGCACCGCATAGCCAATCCGCGTGCCAGGCAGCAGCGTCTTGCTGAAGCTGCCGATGTAGATGACGCGCCCTTCGCGATCCAGCGTCTTGAGCGGATCAAGCGCCTTGCCCCGATAGCGGAATTCGCTGTCATAGTCATCCTCGATAATGAGCGCCCCTTGCGTCACCGCCCATTGCAGCAGCTCCCTGCGACGTCGCATCGGCAGCACTGCTCCGGTCGGGAACTGCCGGTTCGGCGTGACGAGCAGCAACTGCGCTGGCCAATCCTCCGGCACGATGCCCTCGCCATCAACCCGCGCTTCGATACAGTCCGCACCGGCAGCGCGGAACGCCCGCAGTGCGCCGCTATACCCAGGGCTCTCGATGACAGCTCTGCTCTGATCCCCGAGCAATAGCTGCGCTAGCAGCGCGATCGCCTGCAATGATCCGCCGACTACCGCGATCTGCCTCGGATCGGCATCGATACCCCTTGCGCGGCGCAGATAGGCGGCGATCGCCCCGCGCAGCGCAGCGTCTCCGAGCACAGGATGCCCCATCGCTGCGGTCGCCCGCTGGACATATCCTCTTGCCTCCGCATACAAGAAGCGATGCCACTCCTGAGCCGGGAACTGCTGCAGATCGAGAGTCGCTAGGTCGAAGCGAATCGCCCTATCCTCTTCCTCTCCATTCTCGCCCCCTTGCCGCTCCCCTTCTCCATCGCCTTTCTTGGCGCTATCTGACTGCCCCGCGACCTCATGCCGCCAGCCATTCAGCTTCTCCAGTCTGCGCGCCCAGTCCGAGAGCGGATACACCCTCCCATCGACGCTGCCCCGTTCCCGTCTGTGAGCCGCCGCTTCATACAATACAAAGGTTCCACGCCCCGGCTCGCTCGACAAGTAGCCCTCAGCCGCCAGCATCTCATACACCAGATTGACTGTACCACGGGACAGGCCATATTGTGCCGCCAGGGTACGGCTGGAGGCCAGGCGGGTGCGGCTGGGCAGCATCCCCGAGGTGATGCCATCCCTGATGGCGTGATAGAGTGCCGATTGCTTGCTCCGGTGCTGCTCCAGATACGTATAATATGGAAGCTGAAATGTCATCGGATTTCTGTCCTTCCTGTGATATCACTATTAATTGGTCTAATAAAATTAATCTATATTGGTTCTTTTTTATTGTCAATATTCGCGCTACGATAGAATTCAATTCCTATGGCGGCACCGTATCTATGGAGACAGGTTCACACGATTGCCGTCATGCGGGAGAGGTGCAGCGCCCTGGAGCTGCCCGCGGTGCGAAAAAGTTCATAGAAGTCCATACCATGCGATCAAGCAAGCTGGAGCAAGAGATTGCCTGGCTATAAAGGAGTGGCAGTAATGAGGAGAAAAGAGTTTGACATGAGCGAGCAGGCGGAACAGATCGAAGCCTTCTTGCAGGAGATGAGCTTTGGCGTGCTGGGCACCAACGGCAGCGATGGCTGGCCAGAGCTGACGCCGCTTAATTTCGTATTTGCCAACGGAGTGATTTATTTTCATGGCAGCATCGCCGGGCGCAAGATGAAAAACCTGAAGGCCGATGAGCATGTGACGTTTTCGGTCGCTAAGGAATATGCCATTATTCCCTCTTACTTTAGTGGGGCCGAGCTGGCCTGTCCGGCAACCGCGTTCTTCAAGTCGGTCGTTATCAAGGGCATAGCCCGGCCCGTGTCCGATCTGGAGGAGAAGGCGGAGGCGCTGGGCGCATTCATGCGCAAGCTGCAGCCCGAGGGCGGGTATGCGCCGCTGGATGCAGCCGATCCCGACTACATCGGCAACCTGAAGAGCACCTCCGTGGTTCGTATCGACATCCAGGAGCTGACCGCCAAGTACAAGTTCGGGCAAAATATGAAGACGGAAAAATGGGACAAGGTGGCCGATGGTCTATGCCGGCGCAATGAGGGAATGGACAATGAGACGGTCGCCATGATGCGCAGCCTCTGCCCACATGCCAGGCAGAGCGATGAAGTCGGCGATGTCTAGCGTTGATCTATCCACATCGAATATCCGGGAGGACAGCAAGATGAGAATTCACTATTTGCAGCATGTTCCATTTGAGACGCCGGAGCTAATACTGGACTGGGCTGCTATGAGAGGACATTCCGTCCGTTCGACGCTGCTATACCAGCAGCAACAGCAACTCCCGAAGGCGGAGGAATATGATCTGCTAGTTGTAATGGGCGGGCCGATGGGCACAAAGGATGAAGCGGAGTTTCCATTCCTGATACAGGAGAAGCGGTGCATTGCTGAAGCGGTTGCCGCTGGCAAGCGCGTGCTGGGCATCTGTCTGGGCGCACAGTTGATCGCAGAATCGCTGGGCGGTCATGTCTACCGCAATGAGCATAAGGAGATTGGCTGGCACCCGCTGCAGCTCACAGCAGAGGGTGGGAGCCACCCGCTATTTTCTCATTTTCCGGCGAGCTTTACGGCTTTCCATTGGCATGGGGACACCTTCACGCTGCCCCCGCAGGCGACATGGATCGCCTCCAGCGACGGCTGTGCGCATCAAGCGTTCACCGTCGGCAACAGGGTGGTTGGGCTGCAATTCCATCTGGAATCCACCCCAGCCAGCATCTGCGAGCTTGCAGAGCAATGCGAGAAGGATATAACGCCAGGAGCCTATGTGCAGACCAAGGATGAGCTGCTCATCAGCTCACCGTATGCATCACACTGCCAGGAGCTGCTGTTCATGCTGCTGGATAAGCTGGAGCAGGAGAATTAGTAGAACGGCAAGCTCATACATTTCCGAGCAGGTGCGTATGTCAGCGATTTCCAGACTGTAATCAAGGATGAGCCTATCATCTAAGTAGGATTGGATCTATTGGATTTGCCCAGGATACCTCCTGTCCACTCCTAGCGAAGCTGGTCGCCGGCTTCACTAGGGAGTCTATTCCAACCCTAGATGGTATACAGCAGCACCTCGCGAATACTCACCACTTTGCCTGCGCTGATTCGAATCACAAACGGCACTCTCTGGGCAGGAGGATCATCCGCGTAGCTGGTGTACAGATGACGGAGAAATTCATCCCTGTCGGTCGTCTCATATCGTCTATCGCCATCCGCCTGCTCCTCTCCCACAAAGAGCAGATTGAAATCGACAAAGGAATACACCGTCTGATCCGTCAGCTTGTAGCGCGAGGTCTGGTCCTCCCTATTCAAAATATAGTAGCCATTGGGCATATCGGTATCCAGCAGACCGAGCGCTAAGACCCTATCCGAATCCTCTGGTGTAATAATCTCCACCTGGTCAACGTTCAACTCGTCCCCTTCAAAAACAATATAACCGGTCACCGTGTCAATCGTTGGGACAGGACTGCAGGCTGCAATGACAACCAGTGACATCACGATACCGAGCATCATGATGCTCGGCTGTCTCCTCTTGGTATTGACAATCGCAGTAATCCGCGATTTTATCGCATAGGCTCCCCCATAAAAATAGGTAGACAGCACGGCGCGTTCTTTCCTCTGCCTCTCGATTTCCTGGAGAATGACCCGCCCGTAGTCCTTTCTCTTCTCTGCCCCCATCCCCTCCATCACACGCTCGTCACAAGCCAGCTCGCATTGAATGGCGGTAACCCGCGCCATAAGCCACATGACGGGATTGAAGAAGTGTACAATTGTGGCGACACATATAAGCAGCCGGATATACAGATCATTATCCTTATAATGAATACACTCATGCTTTAAAATATAATATAGCTCTTCATCATCATAGCCCCATAGCTCTTCATCATCATAGCCCCGATCCGGCAGCAGAATCACCGTACTCCATAAACCGAAAAGCATAGGCGTGGAAACTCCCTTGCAAAGCTTGAGAGGCAATCGGCGCTTGATATGCACCTCCTCTCTCACCCGCTCCAGCATACCTAGCAGATGATGATCTGTCACCGGTGTGCTCCAGCGACCGACCAAGGCTCTGAAGCGCCATTGCCTGACGATATATACTGCAGCGACAACGGTCATCCCGGTCAGCCAGAGCGCGCATAGCACCATGCTCCAGGACAGGCTCTGCTGTGCGCCCAGCTCAATCTCTGGCAACACAGAGGGTCTTATCGCCTCCTTCACCATCGAAGGCAGCAGCATAGGGAGCGCCTGCGGTCCTTCCGCCATCATCGCCGGGAATTGCAGCCGAGGACGATAGGGAATGACCCATAGCGTGAGGATCAATATCGAGATGCCATATTTCCATTTGGCAGAATAAGCCGCGCCAAACTTGGCAAGCAAGAGCAGATAACACCCCGAGACAATGGTCATCGCGAGGGAATTGTAGACCAATAGATCAAAATAATCGCTCATGCTAACGCCCCTTGTCTTCCAGCAGACGGGTCAGCATCTCCATATCGCTATCGCTCACCTTGTTGGCATCGACGAGCGTCGCCACCAGATGAGTGACAGAATTACGATGAAACCGTTCGATAAACATGCTCGTTTCAAAATGCAGATACTCCGCCTCCCCGACTACGGGATAGTAGGTTCTTTCCTTGCCCTTCTTCTCGGAACGGACAAAGCCGCGATCGATCAGGCGATTCAGCAGCACGATGAGCGTCTGCACCCTCCAATCGCATCCAGCTCCCAGTTGCTGCATCATCATGGCAGTCGTAAGCGGGGGTTGATTCTTCCACATGATCTGCATCACTTCAAATTCGGCATCCGGCAGCTTCTTCATCCTGACCCTCCAGTTATACAGTTGTCTATAATAGATTAATTATACAAATGTCTAAAATAGATGTCAACAGTTGGAAACCATGAGAGCCGCATCCAAGATGCGATGCAAAAAAGCGCTGGCGTTGCTACCGGAGGTTCCGGCTGCAACGACCAGCGCATACAAACGGACTGCGCCCTGCTATTCTGTTCTGCCGCGAAGCGATGCTTCGTCTGGCCCGCTGTTGAGCTTGAGCCGGATCGACCAGACTTCCATGCGGCCGTCAGAGCCCGCAGTTGCTGATAACGACTGGCTCTGATGAGGATCTACCTCCCCGGTTGTCGATGCTGCAGCTTCGGGCAGAGCAGTGTTGCCCGATGCAGACGGTTCAGGAGCGGTTGGCTGCTGCGCGGATTGAGGCTGCACCAACCATTGGCGGTGAATGAGCGCCGCCAGCTCAGCCGCTTGCTCCGGGGCAAGCGGGACGCGCTCCAGCCTGTCCTCGTCTGCCGCATAATCCGTCCCTTCTTGCAGCCCATAGCGAAACGCCAGCAGCCGCTTCAAGCCATTCAGATGCAGGAAGCCGAATTCATAGCCATTGCGCAGCACCGCTTCCCAATCGATCCCCAGCTCCTGCGCAAGCCGAGCGCGCTCTGCCAGCTCCATCCTGGAATCAGCAAGCGGTCGCTCTGCAAGAGCAGCAAATTGCTGCTCGCGGATGCAAGCTACAATCAGCTCATCAGGCAAGCCACTGGTACGGCAATTCTCTAGCAGCAGCGCTAGCGGCAGCGGCAGTTGCACACGCGAGTTCACGCTACCGCTCATGACCGATCCCCTCCGCGAACATGGAGATGGAGCCACCTGTTCACCTGCTCCAGTGCGTCCAGCCGTAACGACGGCTTGCCGAGCTTCATGAACGCATGGTTGGAGCCGGGATAACGTACCAGCCTTGCTGTGACGCCATTGCGTCTGAGTGCAGTGTACCACTCGTCCGACTGCTCCACTGGACAGCGCATATCCTGCTCGCCATGCATGATTAGCACAGGCGCTTTCACCTTATGCGCATGAGCCAGCGGCGAGCGTTCCCATAGTAACTGCGGATCGCTCCACGGCTGAGCGCCTGCGATGCCCTCCGTGTAGGAGATGCCAATATCGCTTGTGCCGTAGAAGGACAGCCAGTTGGAGATACAGCGCTGCGAGATGGCAGCGCGGAAGCGATTCGAATGGGCAATCATCCAGTTGGTCATCAAGCCGCCGTAGCTGCCGCCCATCACGCCCATACGCCGCTCGTCGAGGATGTCCCACTGTGCCAGAGCCGCGTCCACTGCGGTCAGCAGATCCTGGTAATCGCCCCCGCCGAAGTCGCCGCGACAGGCGCGGGCGAAGGTCTGGCCATAGCCGAAGCTGCCCCGTGGATTGGTGAACAGCACCGCGTAGCCTTGTGCAGCGAGCTGCTGCAGCTCATGGCTATAAGCAGGCGCATACATCGCATGGGGGCCGCCATGAATAACCAGCACCAGCGGCAGCTTGTGCTGATCCTCGTCTGGCGCGCTGCTGCTGCCCGCCGCCGCGGAAGGAGCCTGTGGAGGCATCGGAGCGGCTCCGCTCCCCACGCCAGCAGAGCTAGCAGGGCTAGAAGGGCTAGAAGGGCTAGAAGAGAGATGGAGCGCCTCTAATTCTGTAGCTTGCCCCAAGCTGGCGCTAGTGTTCATTGGCGCACACTCCGCTGCGGCTGGAGGCAGCAGCAGCCAGCCCTGCACGCGCAGGCCATCCGCTGACTCGAACCAGAGCGGCTGCGGCTGCGCCACAGCCCGCTCCTGCATCAGAGCTCCGTTCCAGTCGGTCAGTCGTGTCTCCTCGCCTGTAAGCGGATCGATCCGGTACAGCTCTCCTGGCCCGTTCGCATCCATAATGCAGGCAAGCAGATGCTTCCCGTCCCCGGCAGCCGCCAACTGGTACACATCCCGCCCGCTGCCAGCAGTGCGGCCGATCCGCTGCGGCATACCGTTTTCCTCAAGCAGATAGATGTCTGCATTGCCCTCACAGGTAGCTACAGCATACGAAGCGCTGCCGTCTACAGAGGGCACAGGGCCAGCCATAGGCGGTCCCGACTTGACATCATTCAGAATATAATTTCCGAGCTGCAGATCACATGCTGTCAGGACGCGTACCGAACCGCCTCCTGACGGCACGCTGTAGAGCTTATTGTGCGTGCCGCTGCCATAGGTACGGTCATCGCCAATATAGAGCAGCTCTTTGCCGTCACCACTATAGGCGTAGTGCTGGATGAGGACATCCGATGCGCTCACCTTAAGGGATGTCCCGCTGTCAAGGCAAAGTGTGAACAGATCATTGAAGGGGAACAGATCCGCGTCCGCTCCCTCTTCCGGTTGCTTCGACATATAAGCGATGGACTGCCCGTCAGGCGACCACTGCGGCTGCAACGCTCCGCGCGGGCAGTAAGTGACCTGACGCTCTGCCCCGCTGTCCAGCTCCAGCAGGAACAACTGCGGCCACAGCCCATCCCACCAGCCTGCGCCCTCCGCCTTGGGGACAGTGCGCTCATAGACAGCTCCCCGCAGCGGTCGTGCCTTGAGCGGCGTGCCTCCCTCTGCCTTGCTGTCCAAGGCGCTGGCACGGGTCGCCGTACTGCCAGCAGCGGCACCAGCAGCGGCTGCTCCTCCAGAACGCGCGTCCTCGGCATCCTCTGCAAATTCGCTGGCCGCTACCCGCGCACAGTAGATGAGCCTGCTGCCGTCTGGCGACCAGGCATAGCTGGCGATGCTTCGCCCCGCCGCGGCTGCCTCGCTTGCCGCCAGCATCGCCTCACTCCCGTCTGCCGCAGCGATCCATAACTGGCGCACGCCTCCCTCCACCCGGATGAAGGCGAATCGGCTGCCATCCGGCGCCCACTGCGGCGTGCTGTCCTTCGGCCCCGTCGTGAGCTGGCGGTCATCCTCCGGGCTGCTTCCTGCCAGCCGAATATGGCTATGATAATCATTGCGCTCCTGCGTAGCTTCCTTCACTACATAGGCGGCCTCCAGCATCCCCGGCCTGCCGGCAGGCTCGCTGACTAGCCGATAGCGATACAGATCCTCCGGTACAATCGGTTGCTTCCCCATTGCGACACCCTCCCTTGTTGTCGTGAACTTATATCGTTTGTCCGTCATTGCATCTTGTTAGCAGCAAGCGGGTAATGACAGGCCGCCCACTGCCCTGGCACATGCTCCAGCAGCAGAGGCGTCTCTTGGCGGCATCTGTCTGTCGCATAGGGACAACGCGGATGGAAGGCGCAACCCGAAGGCGGGTTCGCCGGGTTCGGCGGCTCGCCGCGCAGCGGCTCCTTGTCGCGCCGCAGTGTAGGATCAGGGACCGGGACGGCTGCCAGCAGCGCCTCCGTGTAGGGGTGCAGCGTCTGCTCGAACAGCGCATCGCGCGGCGCCAGCTCAACGATGCGCCCGAGATACATGACAGCAATCCGGTCGCTGATATGCTTCACAGAAGGCAGGCCATGCGCAATAAAGATGTAGGTCAGATCGAACTGCTGCTGCAAATCCTTGAGCAGATTCAATATCTGTGCTTGAATCGATACGTCCAGCGCCGAGATCGGCTCATCACAGACGATCAGCTTGGGGCGCAGTGCCAGCGCGCGTGCGATGCCTACCCGCTGCCGCTGTCCGCCGCTGAACTCATGCGGATACCGATCGGCCAGATGCGCGCCCAGTCCGACCGTCTCCAGCAGGCGGTGCACCTCCGCTCGCAGCTCGCTGCCTGCCGCGATGCCATGCACCTGCAACGGCTCCGCCACCGTATCAAATATGGTCATGCGCGGATTGAGCGACGAATACGGGTCCTGGAACACCATCTGCAGGTCGCGTCTGGCTTGGCGCAGCTCCTCTGCGCCCATCTGGAACAGACTCTTGCCCTGAAAGCGAACCTCGCCCTCTGTCGGCTCCAGCAGGCAAGTCACCAACTGTCCCATCGTCGACTTGCCACAGCCAGACTCGCCCACCACACCAAGCGTTTCTCCCTGCATGACTACAAAATCCAGACCGTCCACCGCCCGGATCAAGCTGGAGCGCCTCCCGAATAGCCCTTGCTTGACCGTATAATACTTTTTCAGTCCCGCTACCTCAAGCAGTGGCTGGCCTGTGGCGGCCTGCGGCACATCGGGCTGCTGCTTCGTCAGCTTGCTCATGAGCGCACCTCCTCCGTTTTTAGACAGCTTGCATAGTGACCCGGCTGCTTCTCCTCCAGCCGCGGCTTGTGCTGTGTGCAGCTCTCATCGGCATAGGGGCAGCGCGGATGAAACGGACAGCCTGCAGGCTTATGGAGCAGATTAGGCACAGAGCCGGGAATCGACGCCAGCCGTTCCTGCTGCTGATGCAGGCTCGGCAGCGAGCCGAGCAGGCCGATTGTATAGGGATGAAGCGGACGGCGGAACAGGTCGTACACGGAAGCCTGTTCAACAATCTCGCCTGCGTACATGACAGCTACCTTGTCAGCCAGCTCCGCAACAACACCCAAATCATGTGTAATTAATATAACGCCCGTCTGCTGCTCCTTGCTCAGCTCACCGATCAGCTTCAATATCTGCGCCTGAATCGTCACGTCCAGAGCCGTCGTCGGCTCATCAGCGATGAGCAGCTTCGGCTTGCAGGCGAGCGCCATAGCGATCATTACCCGCTGACGCATGCCCCCGGATAGCTGATGCGGGAAGCGGCGAGCCACCTTCTCCGCGCCAGCGATGCCGACGCGCTCCAGCATCTCGATACTTCGCTGGCGCGCCTCGCTGCGGCTCAGCTTCTGATGGACGCGCAGCGCCTCATCCAATTGGTTGCCGATGGTGAATACCGGATTCAGCGACGTCATCGGCTCCTGGAAGATAATGGACAACTCATTGCCACGGAGCTGCCGCAGCGCCCGCTTCGGCAGCTTCAGCAGGTTCTGGCCCTCGAACCATATCTCCCCGCCGACGACCTTGCCGCCCGAAGCGACCAGTCCGAGGATCGACATGGAGGTCACGCTTTTGCCGCTGCCGGATTCTCCGACAATGGCCAGCGTCTCGCCACGCTCGACTGTAAAGCTGACACCGTTCACAGAGGGGACGATGCCCTCTGCTGTTTTGAAATAGGTTCTCAAATCCTTCACTTCCAGCAAATGCTCCATTGCCTTCCCCTCCTTGCTCCCCTTGAAGTTCAGTCCTTCGTCTTCATGCGTGGATCGAGCACATCGCGCAGCCAGTCCCCAAGGAAGATGACGCCGAGCACCGTGACCGTGATGGCAGCTCCCGGCAGCGCAGCTACCCACCAGCTTGTAGCGATATATTGTCTGCCATCACTCAGCATGCCGCCCCATGATACATCCGGCGGCTTGATGCCAAGTCCAAGGAAGCTGAGCGATGCCTCCATGAGAATGGTCGTCGCCACGTTCAGACCGGACAGCACGATAAATGATGAGACAACATTGGGCAAAATATGACGCAGCATAATCCGACCGCTGCGCGCTCCGACTGAACGGGCCGCCTTGACAAAATCCCGCTCCTTCACGCTCAGCACCTCGCCACGCACAACACGCGCATACGACACCCAGTTGGTCAAGCCAATGACGAAGATCAAGGTCGTAAGCCCCGGACCGACGACAGCCAGCACGACCAGCATGAGCAGAATAGATGGAATCGCCAGGAAAGCGTCTGCCGTGCGCATGATGATCATGCTGATCCAGCGGTCATAATAGCCAGCGAGCAGACCGAGCACAGCCCCCATCAGGCCGGACACTGCCACAGCGCCGATGCCGACAATGAGCGACACTCTGGCTCCATAGACGAGACGGCTGAATATATCCCGCCCCAGATTATCCGTGCCGAGCAGATGGGCATCTGAGCCGCCGTCCATCCAGGACGGCGGCTTCAGTCGCAGCAGCGGGTCAAGCGCCGCCGGATCATGCGTCGCGATAAGCGGGGCGAACACAGCCACGATTACCGTAGCCAGCACGATGATCGCTCCCACCGTCCCCGTCTTGCTCTTCCATAGCTGCCGCAGCAGTTGGCGGTAGCCGGGCCGTCTGGCCGCTATACCGTCCTTGAGCAGCATATCCCCTGCCGCTGCAGGCTCCAGTTCCCTTGACATACGCTCTCCCCTTTGCAGTCCTTCAAGAATTGTATTTGATCCGCGGGTCCAGCAGCCGATAGATCAGATCTGTAATCAGATTGGTAATAATAACCGTAATCGCAATAATAAATACAGCAGCCTGAACAATAGCCATATCTCTCGTATTAATCGCCGTAACGAGCAGTTGCCCCAGGCCCGGCCAGGCAAATACCGTCTCCGTCACGAGTGTGCCGCCGATCAGACTCGTAAATTGCAGCCCCATAATGGTAACGACAGGTATCATGCCATTGCGCAGCGCATGCTTGCCGACGACGATTGCTTCCACCAGCCCCTTGCTGCGAGCGGTGCGGATATAATCCTGATTCAGAATCTCCAGCATATTGGAGCGGATCAGACGGGTCATCTGGGCGGCAAGCCCGACGCCCAGCGTGAACGCGGGCAAGGCTAGATGCTCAAGTCCGCCTCGACCGGATACAGGAAAGTAGCCGAGTTGTACGGAGAAAATCAGAATCAGCATAATACCCATCCAAAAATTAGGCATCGCCTTGCCAATAACCGCCAGCCCCGAGATAAGCAAATCGAGCACCGTATTGCGCTTGACAGCCGATATGATGCCCAGCGGCACCGCCAGCACGACAGCGATCAGCATAGAGGCAGCCGCAAGCTCAAAGCTTGCAGGCAGACGCTCCAGCACGAGCGGCAGCGCCTCCTCCCCATAGTGGAAGGATGTGCCGAAGTTGCCCTGCACGACATTGCCGAGGAAGGTAGCGTATTGCTCATATAGCGGTCGATCCAATCCCCAAGCCGCACGCAGCGCTTCCCGGTCAGCCTCTGTGGCCGTCTCAGGCAGCATCAGGTTGACCGGATCACCCGTAATATGCACCAACACAAATACAATTAGCGAAATTAAAAACAGGACTGGCACAATCTGCAGCGCCATCCTGAATATATATTTGCCCACGGCCGCTCCTCCTTCATGATGTCTTCAAGCGAAGAGGGGAACCGCTAGTGTTCCCCATCTTGTCCTGCTTATTTTAACGTGATTTCCTCCGCGAAGAACATCTCATCCAGACGAGGCGCATATTGGATACGCTCGTTCACGCCGTAGACTCCCTTCATCTGATACAGATAGATGGTTGGGCGATCATTGGCGATATGCTGCTGCACTTGCTGATATTGCTTCTCGCGTTCCTCAGGATTCATATTAACCGCTGCTGCCTGCAGCAGTGCTTCCACCTCAGGATTGTTGTAATCTGTTTCGCCCTTTGCATTTTCAACCAGGAAACGGTTATAGTTGTTCGACGCATCGAACAGCGAGTTGCCGACTCCGAGCAGGAACAGCTCCTTGAATTTCTTCGCATTATACGTTTCGCTGAACTTGCTTGGCTCCAGAATCTCCAGATTCACTTCAAAGCCCGCCTGGGTCAGCATCGCCGCCACAACCTCTGCGACCTCCTTGTAGTTGGAGCCCGCAGTGAAGGTCAGCTTCGGCCCGCTCTCATAGCCCGCTTCCTTCAGCAGCGCCTTGGCTTTGTCCAGGTCATAGATATAGTTGTCGTACAGACTAGGGTCAGCCCCGAAGTTGCCCGGGGTCACCGAAGTCCGGGTCGGCGTGCCTGCCCCGCCAGCAATGCTGTCGATGATCGCTTGCTTGTCTATCGCCAGCTCAATCGCCTCGCGCACCTTCGGGTTCGCTGTCACGGAGCCTTCTCCTGTGCGCATTAGCACATGCAGCACCCGCTGGATCGTTGCCTGCTCGATCGATGCTTTGCCAGAGCTGTTGATGCGCTCAATATCTGTGGCCGGCACATTCGATACGATGTCTACTCCGCCTGTGAGCAGCTCAGATACACGGGTCGCCGCTTCCGGGATCATGCGGAATACGACCTTGTCCCATTTAGGCTCGCCGCCAAAATAGCTGTCATTTTTCACCAGCTCGATCCGGTCATCCTTCGTCCATTTGCTGAACTTGTATGGGCCTGTGCCGACAGGAGCCTTCAGGAAGGCTTCAATCCCCTTTTCCTGAATATACTTGGAGGGCAGAATATCCGCGCCCATCCGCGACAGGCGATTGAGCATGATCGGATCAGGATGGTTCGTCACAATATCGACCGTATGCGCGTCAATTACATTCACTTCTTTAAGATCCTTGTAATAGGTATGCTGCTTCAACGCGCTATCCTTGGCTACACGCTCCAGAGAGAACTTCACATCGTCCGCCGTGAACGGGTCGCCGTTGTGAAACAACACATCATCGCGCAGCTTGAAGCGCCAGGTCAGCTCATCGCGCTGCTCCCAGGAGGTCGCCAGCGAGGGCTGCTTGTTCTGCGAGCTGTCGTTCTTGAGCAAGTAATCAAATACATTGACCATCACCGCTTCGCTGAACGTGTTATTGTTATTGTGAACATCGAAACTCTCAATATCAGTAGGATTGGCGATCGTGAGCACCTTCTCGCCACTGGCTGCCGGAGCTTTACTTTCGTTATTCGTTCCTTTGTCCGTGCCAGTCGTCGTGTTGCCGCCACCGCCGGAGCTGGAGCAGCCCGCCAGAATCAGCATGCCTGCCAGCAGGACGATCAGCCCTTTCATCATTGCTCGTCTGGATGTCAATGTACTTAGCATCTGTTAAGCCTCCATTATTGTTTAGTAGGGTATACCGGGTGTTCCAGATAAGACAAGCCTAAGTGAACTAACAGTGACGCTCCCAGCACCATCGCTTCCTCATCCAGGTCGAACTGAGGATGGTGCAGCGGAAACATCGTCTCGCGCTGTCCATTACTGGCTCCCAGCCGGAAGAAGACACCCGGCACCTGCTCCGCATAAAAAGCAAAATCCTCTCCGCCTGTTGACGGCTTCACATGCTCCCAGCGCTTTTCTCCCAGTAGCTGTTCACTCGCCTCTGTGAAGAAGCGCACCATCTGCCCATCATTATGTACAGGCGGGTAGCCCATCCCGAAGTTCAGCTCATAGCCTGCGCCGAACGACTGCACGACGCCACCGATCACTTGATGCAGCAGCTTGGGCACCTGCTCTCTGACGACCGAAGACAATGTCCGTACCGTGCCCTTCATCCGCACCTCAGGCGCGATCGCGGTACCCATATAGCCGCCCTCGATCTTGCCGATCGTCACCACGACAGTCTCCAGCGGATCAATCAGACGGCTCGCTATATGCTGCAACGCTGTAATGACCTGCGCCGACACTGTAATGGCATCGATCGTCTCATGCGGGCGTGCCGCATGGCCGCCCTTGCCCGTAATCACCAGCTCGAAGCCATCTGCCGAAGCGAAGGCGATGCCATCTGTTACCGCAAGCCGCCCGGTTGGCAAAGCCGGGAATACATGCAATCCCGCCATCGCCTCGATGCGTGGCTCCTGCGCCAATAGACCATCCTCGATCATCGCCTTGGCCCCGGCAAGCCCCTCCTCTGCTGGCTGAAATACGAACTTGATGTTGCCGCGCTCTGGTCTGCCCAGCTCTGCCAGAAGCCCCGCTGCTCCCATCAACATGCTCGTATGCGCATCATGGCCGCATAGATGCGCTTTGCCGGGAATCGTCGAGCAATAGTCCACATGCTTGGCATCTTGAATCGGGAGCGCATCCATGTCGGCTCGCAGGCCGATCGTAGGTCCCGGCTGCTTGCCGCGCAGTAGCGCTACGACACCTGTGCCGCCGAGTCCTGTCTGCACCTCCAGGCCGCAGGCTCGAAGATGCGCCTCGACAATTGCAGCCGTGCGCACCTCCTCATAGCCGATCTCTGGATGACGGTGAAAGTCCCGCCTCCACGAGACCATTCGTTCCTTCCATTCAGCGGCCTTCGTCAATATGTATTGCGGCTGTATCGACATGGCGTTCCACTCCTTCTCCAACATTATCCGCATCCCGGGGACGAAATACACGTGCATAGATCGCATCTGCAGAGCCGTCGATGTGCTGCCGCATCACATCCCGGGACTGATTGCGATTCCGCGCCTTCAGCGCCTCAAATAAAGCGGTGTGTCTCTCATTATTCGTCCGTCTAATCTGCTCATTATACGGCATAAGATCCAGCGCGGGATTAATCCGGGTTCGAATCCGGCGCACAGCCTGCTCATAATAGCGATTGCCAGAGGCCTGAGCAATCTTGAGATGAAACTTGACATCGAGCGCGCGGAACAGCTCCCGTGGACAGGTGACGACCCGGCTCAGCTCCAGATAGCTATGCAGCTCCTCAAGCTGCTCATTCGTTATGCGCTCGGCAGCGAGCGCCGCGGCCTCCGGCTCGATCGTCAGCCTATATTCGAACAGCCGCAGCATGTCCTCCCAGTTATCCTCCAGCTCCTTGCGGTTGCGCAAATGGGAGTTCATGGTGACCGGAAGGACGAAGGTGCCGCCCTTGGCGCCAACACGCTTCTCGATCAGCCCCTTATCCTCCAGTTGGCTGAGTGCTTCTCGCACAGCCAATCGGCTGGCATTGAATATCGAGGCCAGCTCGCGCTCGGTCGGCAACTGCTGCTCTGACAACAGCTCCTTCAAGATGATCGCTTCCTCCAACTGCTCTAGAATGAAGTCGCTGACCTTCTTGGCGTTCACCTGCTCAAGACGGACAGGGAATTGAACCTGCATGCCTTCACACTCCTGTTAACAAGTCGTTAGAAGCTGAATCCCCCGTGTGCTCTGATTCACAGTGTTCACGACGGACATTATCATTGATCTAATGATCATACCTTAGACCTTTAAGGATCAAAAAACGAACCATTCAGGCTAAGCTCATTATAGACCTGTATTTTTTTAATGTCAATGGGATTAGTGGGATTTGAATGCAAAAAGCCAAGCAAGCGGAGTCATCCTCCTCCCTTGCTTGGCTTGTCCTTCCTACGCAGACGTCAACATCCCGCAGCGAGACGTTACGTACTACCCGTTAACTCAAGCTGTTGACCAGCTTCAGCACCGCCTGGCGGGTCAGCTTATTGCCTCCCGCAGCGATCAGATTCAGCGTCGCATGCGCCAGTTTAAGCGGAATTTTGCAAAATTCGAGTGCAGGGCCGCCCCGAAGCTCCTCATTATACGCATCGCCCAGTGCCAGATTGCGCCGCGTATACTGAATCATCTCCTTATTGCCCCACCCTTCCGGGTAGAAATCCACCCCGCGCTTCAGATCCTCCTCGCGGTTGCGCAGGATGTTCACCGCCTGCAAGCCCCGACCGAAGGCAACTGCCTTCACTGGGTCTGTCTTCGTACCGTCAAACCACAGCCAAATCTCCGACAGCATCTCGCCAACCATCCCGGCTACGCTGTACGTGTACCCATCGAGGTCTTCGACGGTTCGAATCGACCATCCCCGCTTCACCCAATCCGCCATCTGATCGGACATCTTGGCAGTATATCGCAATACAACCTCGGAGACTGTCGCCGGACAGAGCATCGCCCATTCATGCAGGCGAACGCTGACCTCTGGCAGCCTGTCTTGATAAGGGGCCAGCATGGCCTTCACCGACTCCAGATCGGCGGGAGCTGCCAGCAGATCACGGATCTGACGCAGCAGTTGAATTTTGAGTTCATCATCAAGCTCTTCATGATCCTCAATCTCATCGATCGCCCTCATACACAGGTAAGCGGAAGCGACCGCTTCCTTCAAGCCCGGCACAAGCCGATCGATAGGAATGAAAAATGTTCGGCTTGTCTTTTTCAGCATGATAAGTGCATCGTCCAAGAACAATAATACCTCCATAGCAGCGCTGCTTATTATTTACTTTCTTTATCATATCATAATTTAATCTGAACTAGTAGAGCACTACAATCCAGCTTATTGAATCGCTGCCTGCTGAATGCCCGACCAAAAAATAATTTTCAGAATGTTCATTTTACAGCCATCTCCGCGTGCGCTATGCTTAACCTATAGAACAATAGCGCATCTTTGGCTTCATGCCGAGTGCTAGGCTGCAAGGAGGGATTACCTATGTACGCAACATTGCTGATTGCAGTAATGATTATCGGTGCTGGAATCATTGTGTACGGCGGCAGAGCTGCTGTACGGTCCGAGGAGGAGAACTAGAAGTCTGGATGGCACAGCCGCCTTGGTTGGCGGCTCAGCCATGCCATTACATATGCTTGCCTTAATGTTCATGGCTGCGAGCGGCAGCCTGTTTTAATTTCACCCTTAATTGTAAGCGTTTTCCTTCCTCTTGCCACTATGCAATCCAGGCGACTCGCCCGCGCGCAGCTTAAGGCCGCGGTGTTTCCCTGCCTGACGACAATCCGTTCAACCCGTCGAACCCGCGCCTGCTGTGGGCTGCTGCCCTCTCCTGCAGCTTGCCGATCCTGCTGCCGGCTCACTTCTTCAAGCTTGCATAGTTTGTGTCATCAAGCACATCATCAGGCACATCGTCAACCTCTTCAATATTCATCATCAGATCCTTGCTCCTGCTCCATACATTCCCCTCTCTAGTTCATCTGTCCACCATTGGGAACGCTGGGCTCCATCTTTTCGCAACAAGCTGTCATTCACCAGATTTTAGGACACTAAAACATTGTATTCCACTCTATTTTTTAATACGATGAAATAGATTGTAAATTTACAATCGATACATTCAGTTGTTATTTAATGTAAAAAAATCAGAAAGTGGTGACGTTGTTGCAGAGAAACCGAAAGCCCGATCCCCGGATCAGGCGAACTAACAGATTTATCAGAGAAGCCCTCATCCGGCTAATCGATGAAAAGGGGTATGATGCCATTACAGTGCTGGACATTACCGGGCGGGCCGATATTAACCGCTCTACCTTTTACTATCATTACAGAGACAAGGAAGAACTACTGCGGCAGACCGTTGAAGACATGCTGGCGATGGCGGAGAAGGAGCTGCTCTTGCCTCTCCGTATTCCTTCACACGACCCGGAGGAAGAGCGAACGCAACTGCTTGCCCGATTAATGGACCATGTCGATGCGAACAATGACTATTACCGCATCATGCTGTCCCATATTCCACAGCTCGGCAGACGGCTGTCCGCGATGATTCAGCAGCTCGCTTCCCCATGTAGCGGCGGGAGCGCATCTTCCAAGCTGCCTGTTAAGAGCAGAGACGACATCTGGGTAGATGCCATTGTTCGCTGGCTGAACGAGCCGCCTCCACGTTCCTCTGAAGCTATGGCTCGTCGGCTGCTGCGATTGCTCAAGGCCGCCACTGGCTAGCTGAAAGCACTAACATCGCTCTATGACAAGCCGGCTGCCCTTCAGATCACACAGGCAGCCGGCTTGTTGTTGCGCATGATTCACTACAATTATTGCAAAGCCTCAAATGTATACGGATCAGAGGATGAGATGACTCGATTCAGCGAATCATTCACTTGAATGACAACCTGCACCGGCATGTCTGGCTGTGGTCTTGGCAACCTGGCCTGCACTTCATTGCCGCTGACGAAGGTTGTCTCCACTGGCTCTCCATTCGCATAGACGATCCCCTGTGAGACGAAGTTCTTCCCTTTAATTTGGACAAGCACCGTCTTATCCGCCTCTCCGCCATCCGGGTTCAGCGGCTCGACCCGATCAATTTCAATCGGTCCGCTGCCCAGCCAATAGGGCTCGCTTGCCGCTGGCCGCTGGGAATAGCTGTAGCCTTCGCCGAACAGACGGTCGTAATGGAGCAGGGAATAGCCATCCAGCAGTCGCTCGTCTATACCTGCCTGTGCATAGAAATCCTGCCGCGGGAGGAAGGTCAGCCCCTTCCTGAACATCCCGTCTACATAACGGGTCAATTCATTGCCTTGCACTCCAGCACGGTCAAGTACCAGCGGGCCAAGCTCAAAGGCGCTAATATAGGTGTCATTATAGCTCCCCTGCTCCCCTGAGGTAAAATTATCCCAGATGACAAACGGCACATTGAACATATTCAGGTAATCTTCATACTTCACACTATCCTCGAAGTACCCGGCTTCCTTATAGACGCTGTAGTCCTCGCCCAGCATTGGCAGATGATCGCCGAAAAATACAATCATCGTAGGCTCGCTGCTGTCCTTGAAGGCCTCGACAAGCATTTTTAACGACTCATCCGCATCCGTTAGCGCCTGCGTGTACGTCTCCAGTATCGCGGTTGACTCCTCGCCGAGCCCGCTAACCTTCACGGTATTTTCCTTGTTCTTGCCCAGTCTGTACGGGCCATGATTCTCCATAGAGACCGCATAGATGAAGGAGGGCTGCTCTGATCGATTCACCTCATCAATAATGCGCTTCGACAGCTCCTGATCCGCGATATATCCGCTTCGCAGCTCTGGATTGCTGAAGAATTCCCCGCTGACGAACCGATTGAAGCCCAGCAGCCGATAGACCTCATTCCGACGATAGAACCAGTTATGATACGTATGCACAGCAGCCGTATCATAGCCTTGCTCCTTCAGGATCGAGGCGAGAGAATCCAACGGTTTTCTCACATAGTTGGCATAAGCGATGGAGCCTGCAGGCAGCAGTTGTGTCGAGAGACTTGTCAGCACTTCAAACTCGGTGTTGACCGTGCCGCCGCCATACACCGGTACCAGCAGTCTGCCCGAGGTAGCCTGACGGGACAGCTCGTGGAAGAACGGCAACGGGTCTCTGCTGAACTGAACGTGCTCCAACCTGGTAGGGTCCCAGAAGGCCTCGCTCATGACGATAATAATATTGGGCGCCTGCATGGGCTGCGCCGACCGCCCGGCTTGCTGTCCAGCTTGTCCGGGAGGAATCGAGATGCTTTGCACATTTCCTTTGGTATACCCGCCTGGCTGCTGCACATCCATCCATTGCGCGCTAAGCAGCAGGCCAACCATCATTCCATTCTGTTCATAGTTCAGCTTTTGATCCCAGTTAATCGCCTCCAGCGCGAACACCGTTCGAGCCTTCATCGTCCCTCCGAACAGTCCAAGCACCAGCACACAGCCAACGACCCCCAGCAGCACGCGCGGCAGGAGGCGATAATTCGGCGCCCGAAGCTTCAGAGACATCAGCACGCCGAGCGCCGTAGCGATCGCAAGTGGAAGCAGCGCACTCGCCAGGGCTCCGACGGAGAAAAATGCCGAAACATCCATAGCCTCCCCTCCCAGCTTGAAATCCCAGGGAAGCAGCGGCTCGCCGCGATACTTCAGCTTCATCTGACTGACTGTGGCGACCCCGATACTGGCAGTATTCAAGAGAATGAATGCCCAGTAGATCCGCTTCACTATCAACAGGAGGATTAGCATGACCGCCAGCAGCAGCAGATAGCCGGAGAACCATTGGGCCGGATATTGCCCGAGCCAGACTGCAAAGCTGCTCAGACTGGAGCGCTGTGTCATCTCCGTCATCGCGAGTGTCAGGAAGGGCAGCCCTAGCAACGGCAGTACATACCCCATCATGCTGCGAGAATTCATCTTCTTCCTATTTATCATTACCATCAATCCTTGTTGCACGGCCCCCTACAGAGAGCCGCCTAATTTAGTACGCGCTGCGGGGGCGATTCCCCGCAGCGCGCTTCCTTCTGTCATGTAATTCTTATGCGGCACCCATCTTTACTGCTGTCTATTCTAGCATTTTTCTACCTGCAAGTCTAACGCCTGCCTATTCCACCGCTTGAAGCTGCTCTAGCGATGCCATGATCTCGTCAGTGCTTGACCATAGTTCCACAGCGACTCGTAAGGCGCCGAATAGAGCGCCAGATGACTCCGTTGGTCACATTGCCCGCCCGGTAGCCGCAGCATACGGGCAAGCAGCCTCAGCATCCGCGGTTCCGTCGGCTTCACCCAGAATTGTACCCGCTGCACCTGAGGCTCATGATCACGTAGATTCTCCAGCAGTTGCATGAATAGCTGCAGGAACAGCCGGGTTCCCCGGTATGGTTCGAGCAGATGTATAATTTCGATCTGGCAGACGTCCCTATCCTGGAATTCATTACTGCCTGTTCCAATCACATATCCAGCCACCCCAACCGGAATATACGAATCCTCGCCAAAAACAATCAGCCCTCCCCCGGCAAGAAGCGGGCTATGCATAAAGCTCAGCGCTACAGGAAAGCTGTAGTCCAAGCCGAGATCGCCGTAATTCGACAGAATATACTCCAGATACCTCTCTTCATCCATCTCCAAATGAGTAATGGAACGAAACAAAAATTCCGACATCGACTAGTGCACTCCTCCCTGCTTCATCTGGCTGCCTCTTGTTCCATTAGCCGCGGCATCAGCTAAAACGTCTGAATTTGTCCAGGTTACCCTTGATTTCCGCCAGGCTTTCCGCGAAGCAGCTCTCCTCGCCAAGCGGCCCCTCCATCGTTCCGACCAGCCGGGCAAACTTGGCATACATTCTGATCAAATCACGATTCTCCGTCAGTGTTCGGAAGCACACCTCCTGAATGCCGTCATGCTGCTCCTCAAGCTGGTCGATCAGATAGATCAGCCCCTTAACAAACGCCCGCGTCCCTCGAACAGAACGATGAGAAAGCCCCATATCGAGAAACGCCCGTTCCCGGTCAGCGAACTGCTGCTCACGAGTGCCGATATAGTAGGCGCACACGCCAAGCACTGCGCCCTGGTCATCGGCAATATAGATAACATGGCCCTCTGTCATATACGAATAGATTAAGTCCATGATGTCCTGAACTGTAAATGAAGGATGGAAATCACGTCTGTTCTTCAGCAGAAATAAGCTGACCTGGGCTCTATCCTGATCTGTTTCGCATCGTTTGCATTCGATATTCATCTAAGCCTCCTCCAATTCCTGCCGCGGCACGTGGCCGCTCAATGCTCCTGGGCATAATCAGGGGCGCACGGCCACTGCATTCGCGCTGTCCTCTCGCCCGGATACAGCTATAACCGCGAGGCCAGCGCCGCCTCCAGTCTCGTGCCAATCTGGGGTTGCTGCTGCAGCAGCCGGAGGAAATCTGCGCGCCTTATAGACAGCAGCACTCCATGTCCCATAGCCTGCACTGTAGCTGTGCGGGGGATTCCCCTGAGCAGCGCGATCTCCCCGAAGTAATCACCGTCATCCAATACAGCCACGCGCTGGTGAAGATCACCAGGCAGCCGCTTCATAATCTCAAATCGCCCGCGTACAATAATGTAGAACTTGTCGCCCTCTTCACCCTCACGCACAACACGCTCGCCTTCCCGGCACGACTCTGTGTTGAACAGCCCGGCGATCGAGCGCAGCTCCTCCCGCTCCAGTCCGGCGAAGAAAGGTAGCTGTCCCAGCCAGTCCGCGTCCACCTCGGCATGGAGGCCATCCTGTGACAGTTGGAAGCCATGCTGCTTCTCCCATAAGCTGGCATATAGCCCGCGCTGTGCCAGCAGCTCCTGATGAGTGCCGGACTCGACGATCCGCCCCGAATCGAATACATGAATGCGGTCAGCTTGCACCACAGAGGCCAGTCGGTGGGTAACCGAAATGATCGTATGCTGCCCCTTCAGCCTCAGCAGCAGCTCGTTCATAGCGGACTCGGTTGCTGGATCGAGCGCTGAGGTGACCTCATCGAGCAGCAGCACCTGCGGCTTGCGAAGCAGCGCCCTCGCCAGCGCGAGGCGTTGCCGCTCGCCCCCCGACATCGTGCCCCCACCTTGATGAATCTCGGTCTCATAGCCCTGCGGCCATCGGAGCACAGCATCATGAATCCCCACCTGGCGCGCAGCGTCCACCATCTCCTCAACCGATAGCTTGGCTGAACGGTCCAGGAGCAGATTCTCTCTCACGCTACCGTGAAACAGAAAGGTCTCCTGTGTGACGATAAGTAGCAATCGGCGCAGCGAATCCTCGCTTATCGCACGCAGATCATGGCCATTGACAGCCACTGTTCCTTGCTGCGGCTCATAGAAGCTTGCGAGCAATTGCAGCGCTGTACTCTTGCCAGAGCCGCTCGGCCCGACAAAGGCCTCATAGCTGCCGGCAGCAATCCGCAGGTTCACCTCCTGCAACTGATAAGCGCCCTCCTTATAGCCGAAGGAAACCTGCTCCATGCTCAGCTCCCTCACTGGCTCTGCCAGCTCTGTCTTGCCTTTCTCTGCAGAGGAAGTCGCCTCTTGCGCCAGCACCTCGCCGATCCGACGAAAGCTGATGCCCGATTCGACCAAGCCAGGAACCAGATAGCTCAGATTGGACACAGACTGGCCGATCGTCATGAACAAGGTGAAAAAGGCAATAAAATCGCCTACGCTCAGTCGTTCCTGGAAGATCAGATAGCCACCATATCCAATCATGACTCCATTAAGCAATAGCAATGCGGAGAGCGGCAGCCGTTCCATCAAGGAGGAGGTGCGATGCAGCCGAAAGCCCGTAGCGAACAGGTGCCGCACCTGGCGCGCAGCCCGCTCGTGGAAGGCTGCCTGCTGATGCAAGCCCTTGATCGTCTTGTGCCCCTTGACCATCTCATCAATCGTATCCGTAAAGCGCTCCAGCGCCTCCTTGTAAGCCTCATTGTCTGCTTCGGCGCGACGCTGCAGCAGCCGCGGCAGCCACATCAGAACGACTGAACCGGCCGCCATGACCAGTGTCAGCTTCCACTCCAGCAGCAGCAGCAAGACCAGTCCGAGCCCAACGGCCAGCGTTTCGCGAATAAGCAGCGGGCTGGCAAAGCGCACCACCTGCTCGATCGAATTCATGTCCGGGCCGAAGCGGGTCACCAGGTCGCCCGTGCGAAACTTTTCGTAGAAGGACAATGGCTGCCGCTGCACATGCTCGAACAGCTCCAGCCGCAGACGCCGGATCAGCTCCCCGCTCATTCTTCCCAGCGCGTAGTCGCCGCCGATGCTTGCCGCGATGCTGATCGTTCCCCCTGCCAGCAACAAGGCAACAATGATGATGAATGCTTGCATATTCCGCGGCGTGAACGCCTCATCCACCAGGTATTTCAAACTAAGGGGCGAGATTGTCGCATACGCGACCTCCAGCAGCATGCAGAGGACGAATACTGCGCTGACTCCCTTGAAGCTAGCCAGATAACCACCAATCTTCCGAACCAGACTCAACCGTCTATCTCTCCTTATAATTGTATCAGCAGTAACAGGACAGCATCGATCCTCGGCTATTCGCAGCCGTTCCAGCCCAGGCTGTACCCTGCAGGTATGACCGTCACCTCGCTGTATATCTAGATTACTGCACAATAGCGCCGCTGTAAACGAGCTAATCTATCGGCAATCGCCCACTGCCCATGCCTCGCCTGACGGTAACACAGCAAAGAGCAGCCTCTACAAGGGCTGCTCCAGCATTGCACATTATTACACCGTTAAGTGAAGTCCGTGAAGCTAGCTCACCCATCCTCTGGCGACGAGCCCGCCACTTTCTGCGGGGGTACGTAGCCATTCTAGCTAGCTTGTGCATAGGGGCTAACAAGAGCAGGCGCATACGGGTTGCTCAGATCGTAGACGATGGGCCTGGCATACACATATTGCTTCGTTTTGGGGTCATACGCATAGACCTTGATGGTCAGCTCTGTCTCAGGGAGCCCGCCACGAACAACAATCGATTGCTTGCCTGTCTGCATATCCGTGAAATCGAACAGCTCCTCCTCTTCGTTCTCCCAATACACGCTATATTGCAATCTTGACGCTACATCGGCATTGGCAGAGCCTGCGCCAAAGATAAGCTTATGATCGACACTTCCATCCTTCTTCTTCACCGTCTCAATTCGTTGGAGCTTAGGCTCCTTGAACACGAGCGGCAGCGGGTCCTTGATGCCGCTAAGCTTCAGCCAATAGCTACGTACCGCAGCCAGTGTCGTAACTGGCGGCAGCTCCTCGTTCTCAATCTCGCCGTAGAAGCCCATTCCATTTTCCGTCTGCAAGGAGTTCACCATGCTGAGCTTAGCTGTTGGCGAGCCAAACAAGGCCATGTAGTCATCAGCCATAATCTCGCCCGCATCCCAATAATGGGAGTAGTCCGGGTCTTCCACATCATCTGTAAATACGACCGGTTGGCCTTTGATCCCCCGGATTGATGTCCATTTCGTCGTAGGATCGCTTGGCAGCTTATGTTCTTTTTTGAGGAGCCAATAATAAGTAAAATGATGGCCGTACTCGTGGCTCAATGTTGTTGCCATGCTCTCTACCGTTGTAAGCTGATCCGCACCGTATAAGACAATCTCTGTCGGCTCATCCATAACGATGTCGGACAGATCATCCTCCGTCCACGAATAGCTCATATTCGCGACGCCCATTTCCTCATCATTGCTTTCATTAGACAAGATAACCTTGCCCAGATACGCGAGCTCCTCGCCATGCATGTTCTTCATCAGCTCGCTATACAGCGCCTTCAGCTTCCGCTGATCCCACTGCTTGCTGTAGCTGACAAACTGGATTCGTTCTGGTGATACATAACTGGCTACCGGCTTGCCTGCAACCGCCTCGGCCGATGTGCCCCATACCCCGACGAACAGACCGGTCGCCAGCGCGACCACGGTTAGAGCCAGGCTCAGTTGACGCAATAAGATTCTCATGTGTGCATTCTCCTCAAGTCAGATCGATTCTAACATCAACAGCAGCATACCCCATGGTAAAATGAACCGGCCCATGAATCCATACCCCAAAAGGTGTATTTGTCCTAGCTTAGCGTGTCCTCCTTCACAAAATCCGCCATAGAACGCACCACAACCTTGCCCGGATCAGCGGGAAGGAACGGCTGGTTCCCGTCCGAGCGCGCCTTGAAGAGAATGGTCGCAGGCTGCCCCGGCAACAAGTCGAAATTGTTATCCGAGAAGATACCTTCCGCCTCCGATGAGAGCCATACATGCTTGGCTAGCACATCCGTCTCAAGCAGGAGCACTATGCCGCCGTCCAGCTCGCACCGTGTAACCGTAATCGATGGACGCGACAGCTTCAATTGCTTGGATGGTACAAAATAATGCGATGCACGGGCAATGATCCCTTCTTCTGTATGCAGCTCCGCCATAAGCACCACCTCCTTGGGATCAAGCTCTGCCAGTATACTGCCCGTTGACAGCGTCAGCGTGCATCCAGCCGTGTTGCCGCCGATTGCTGCGGGCGCAGACCATGTCTTGAGCACATTACCCGCAAAATTCAGCAGCCTTACCTGCAATGTTCCGCTCACTGGCTCTAACCGATCGGATACCAGATGGATACCGACCATGCCCCCGAGTGTGCCGTCCATCGAGAGCAGTATATCCTCAAAGCTGCGCTTCACCGCATACTGGGTCGCTTTCCAGCGTCCATAATAATCCATGCTTGCCCAGGAGGCTACTGGCCAACAGTCATTCATTTGCCAATATAAGGTTCCCATGCAATAGGGCTTGCGGCGGCGATGAGCCTCAATCGCTATCTTCATCGCTTCTGCCTGCAGCACCTGGCTCATATACAGGAAGGAGGGGAAATCCTTCGCTTCCTTCATATACAGCTCCATATACTCCTTAATCAGCCGGTTGCCATGACCGTTCTTCTGATGGGATAGCATGACAGGTGACTCCAGCTCCATATCCCCCTCCTCGGCATAGGCTCGCACGGAACGATATTCAGGGAAGGATTGAAAGCCATATTCGCTCATGAACCGTCCAATATGAATATTGTAATTCGCAAACGGCTCAACGGCATGCCAGACGCCCCAGTAATGTATATCTCCGCCTGTCGTGCTGTTGGTCGCATGCTGGCGGATGTCTCCGGTCAGCTCTACCATCGGAGAGGACGGCCAATAATCCGTGCCTGGCGCATACTGCTCTACCGCTTCCGGCAATATCCGATGGAAGATCGCCTCGTAATCCGCCCAGATTCGGGCCTGCAGCTCTGGACTGTACGCTCTTCTCCAGCCCCAGCCCCGCTCATCATCGTACTGAGACCAGGCAATATCGATCTCATTGTTCCCGCACCATAGCACAATCGACGGGTGATTGCGCAGGCGCTTCACATTTTGCACCGCTTCCTCGCGCACATTGCTCTGGAAGGCCGCTCCGCCCGGGTACATACTGCACGCAAACATGAAATCCTGCCATACCAGCACGCCATACTCATCGCATAATTCATAGAAACGATCATCCTCATAGACGCCGCCCCCCCACACGCGCAGCATATTCATATTGGCTTCCACTGCGGAAGCAATCTCATGACGGTAGCGCTCCTCCGTCACCTCAGTTAGGAAGCTGTCATTCGGAATATGATTGGCTCCCTTCGCAAATACCGGAACTCCGTTCAACTCGATATAAAAGGTGCTGCCGTATGTATCCTTCTCCCGCACCAGTCTCACCTGACGCAGCCCCGTGCGCACAGACCGTTCTGCAACAACCGTCCCGCCAGCCAGAAGCTCTGCAGTGAATGTATACAGCGCGGGCTCGCCAAGGCCGCGACACCACCACAGGCGCGGCTCTGCAATGACCGCCTCCAGCCGCACCGTATTCTCGCCAGCAGCAAGAGAAACCGTCTGCTCCCATACCTGCCCGCCACCGCTCAGCCTCAGTTGCACCTCCTCTGGCTGCTCGGCTTCGATCTCGACCACGGCGCACAGCTTGGCCTCCTGCTCCGTCACCTTCTGTTGCTGGATATATACATCACGCATGCGCCAGCCGCTCCATGCCTCGAGCCGTACCGGACGCCAGATGCCGCTCGTTACAAATCTCGGCCCCCAATCCCAGCCATAATGATACGGCGCCTTGCGCGCAAACACACTGATCTTGCGATTACCAAGCCCTCCGGCTTCTGATTGGTCGTTCGTAGCTGGCAAGCTGTAGCCGAGCTGCTCCAGCTTGGGCAGATCCTCCTTCACTGGCGAACGAAAGCGGATATGGAGGTGATTGCTGCCGCTCTGCAGCAGACGCTTCACATCCGCGCGCCAGGTACGAAACATATTGTCTGTCTGCAGTAGACATACACCGTTTAGCGACACCTCGGCATAGGTATCCAAACCTTCCATTACAAGCTCCAGCCTCGAATGGGACAGCCATTCATCCCCTGCTACAAAGCGAGTCTCATATTCCCAATCCTGCTTGTCAATCCATTGGAGCTCCTGTTCGTTGGTGCCATAGAATGGAGCAGGTATCTGCTCATTACGAAGCAAATCCGTATGCACGCAGCCCGGCACCTTCGCCGGAAGCCATCCTTCCTGGTCACAAGCCTTGAACCTCCATTGATCCAATACTACACTTAATCGCATCCCTGCTCTCCTCTCCTCGGGCCTCCCGCTCTGTACGCTCTTCCTCCTGTTCGTTCACGTCCTGTATATCACCCTGTTTGTGTTATCCATCCATTCACCCCTGCGGTGTCTATCGCTGCCACGAAGCGTAGGCGGTAGTGGTTGGTGGTATATGGAATTATATCATAATCGTAGCGCTTGCAGCCTAGCGCCGATGCTCTCCAGACTATGCTCTTCAAGCTCCGTCATCCTATAGGAGTCGAGGCGAACCCCATAAAAAAGCTATGCACCTGCAGCGCGCTGCAGATGCATAGCTCGACATCGGATGAGGCAAATGGCCTGAGCAGTTTCCTCTGCCCTCTGCCCTTTGCCTGCGGCCATCTATTAATAAAAGCTATATATACGTGTACGACCTAAAGGTAGCTGCTTGTCCATGATAGATGCCATCGTCGCCAATAAGGTTCCAGACTGTCGCCTGCTTAATGTAGAAGCGCTTGCCTGTTCGGGATATACGGATGCCGGTATAATCATCTACATAGCCGTTCGTCGTCACCTGCTCGAGGAAGCGTTCCCGCTCCTCGCGCTCCATCGGCTCCGCTGTCAAGCGGGAGGGCGTCTTGGTGAACTGCTCCTCATCCATCTCCCACAGCCTCTTCGCAGCCTCATTGCCATAATTGAGCACAGGGTCCGCCTCCGTGCCATGCGATAGGATGATGCAGGGTGCCGTATCCAACTGCTCACGAAGCGATATTCCCGGCTGCAGCTCGACCAGGTCACGGCCTGTCCATCGCTTGTAGCTGTTCCACAGCAGCCTTGCATGCCTATCCAGCCAAGCTGTCTCATTGGTTGTCATATGTGTTCCTCCTTGAGCCAACCCTATTCGCGCTATGCTCCGACTCTCACGAATGCTTCTGTCCCGGCTGCCCTTGCCACAGACGAACCCTGTCACAAGCCTGCTAGTCTTCCGCATCCGCCTTCATACAAGCTTGCAAGGGAGGTGGCTGCTGCCACAACGCATAGAACAAGCATGAAGCGTTAGTCTGTGCTAGTCTGTCATGCCCTGCATGAGCCGACATGTTAGCGCTGCAGCCTGCGATTCCGGTATGCCCAGTGATTGGTCGGGCCATGACCCGCTCCGATCTGGATGCCATCCTCAATCGCCGCTTGAATGAATGACTTGGCCTGCTCCAGTACAGCAGGGATCGCAAGCCCCTGTGCCAGTCCCGCAGCCAGTGCGGCAGAGAAGGTGCAGCCGGTGCCATGGGTTCTTGCTGTCTCGATGCGACGGCCGGCAATCTCGGTGAAGCTATGGCCATCATACAGCAGATCGACTGCCTCCGACCCGGAAGCGTGCCCACCCTTGATAATGATATGGCGCGCCCCATAATCGGCGAGCTGCCTGGCTGCATCACGCAGATCCGACTCCGTGACGATCGTTCGTCCTGTCAGCGTCTCTGCCTCTGGAATGTTGGGCGTGATGATCTCAGCCAGCGGGAACAGCTCGCGCCGCATCGCCTCGATCGCCTCGGCCTGCAGCAGCGAAGCTCCTCCCTTGGCGATCATCACCGGATCGACGACCAGCTTCGTCCAGCCTTGCTCCCGGATCGAATCTGCGACCACATGAATAATCTCGCTGCTGAATAGCATGCCCGTCTTGAGCGCATCGACCCCGATGTCGCTGCCGATCGAGCGAATCTGCTCGGCCACTGCCTCTGGCGGCAGCGAGTAGACGCCCTGCACCCCTGTTGTATTCTGGGCGGTGATGGCGGTCAGTGCAGACATGCCGTATACATCCAGCTCCTGAAAGGTTTTCAGATCGGCTTGAATCCCTGCGCCGCCCCCGCTGTCAGAGCCAGCTATGGTCAGCGCTCTGGGCGGTCTGGCCACCCTATGCTGAATAGTCATAAGCCCACCTCCTTCATTCGGTTCATTCTATTGTAATCGGGCATGTCAAGAAAGCATAACCCAGTAGAGGGCGAGAAGGCTGTGAACGCTACCCTTGAGCGGGCTAGAGGACTCGCCCTGGTATCTGGCTATCGCAGCACCGGCGCGCCGAAGCGTCCCGGCTCAAAGGCTTGCTTGAATGCCGCATAGCCCTTGCCTTCAATTATATCCGCCGCAAGCATCGCTGTAGCCGGACTGAGCAGGATGCCGTTGCGGTAGTGACCTGCCGCCAGGATGACCTGCTCTCTCCCCGGCACACGACCGATCAATGGCAGGCCATCCTGTGTTGCCGGGCGCAGACCCGCCCAGCGGTGGAATGGCGTTCGTTCAGCCAGATGGGGAAATAACTGCTTGTTCCACTTGCGCAGCCGCTCGATGCCGCGCTCCGTCACTGTCGTATCGAACCCCGCGACATCCTCGGAGGCGCCGCACACGAGCGTTCCGTTCGCTTTGGCAACCAGATAGCCCTGCGGTCCGAACACCATATGGCGCACCGGCTCGCCCGGCTCCATCTCATAGGCGCAGATCTGCCCGCGGATCGGATAGATCGGGAGGCGAACATCCAGCGACTCCTCCAGCTCCTGTGCCCAAGCCCCTGAGCAGACAAGCAGCAGGCTGCCCGAGAAGACGGCACCGCTCGCCGCCGTCACCACCACTTCCCCCCCAATAACGCTACTCGTGAGCTGCTCCAACTGCTCATGAATCTGCACACCCAGCTTGCGGCAGCCCGCCTCCAGCGCCTTCACAAAGTCCGGTGCGTAGACGTGGCTTTCCTCCGGTGTATATAGTGCGGCCTGAATAGTCGGCGACAGCATCGGCTCCAGCCTGCGCAGCTCCTCTCCCTCGACCAGTCTGCCCGAGGAGCCGTGCTCGCGTTGCCATAACAGCCGCCCCTCCAGCACCAGCAGATCGGCGGCATGGCTCGCCACATAGAGGCTGCCCGACTCGGTATACTCGAAGCTTGCGCCAGATACCTCGCGGACAGCGTGCTGCCAGCTCGGATAGAGAGCCAGACTTTCCCGGCACAACTGAAAAAACTCGTCCGGGCCTTCTACATTTTCCGAATAGGGAGCCAGCATGCCGGCTGCTGCACCCGACGCCTGCCCTCCGCAGCGCCCCGTCTCCAGCACAATCGCCTGATGTCCCCGGCGCTGCAGCTCCAGGGCACAGCTTAGTCCGATGATGCCTCCACCCAATACAATGACTGTTTCCTTCATGCGCTCTCATCTCTTTTCATCGAATTGCGCCGTTGCACGTCGCCATCTTGCTCACTTAAATGCCGCGAATGCCAGCATGACAGCCGCTTACCGGATCATATATTGCTCCAGCCCACTGCTCGCCGTAGCATATTTCTTCTTCGCAATCCGTCCCGACAGGTAGGACAGGCGACCCGCCTCTACCGCCAGCTTCATCGCTCCTGCCATCCTAACCGGGTCCTTCGCCTTGGCAATCGGTGTATTCATGAGCACGCCGCTCACGCCCAGCTCCATTGCCTGTGCCACATCTCCGGCAGAGCCCAGTCCAGCATCCACGATGATCGGCACGCCCGCCTCCTCAACGATCAGACCGATATGGTATGGATTCAGCAATCCAAGTCCTGTACCGATCGGAGCTGCGCCCGGCATCACCGCCGCGGCGCCCGCCTCCTCCAGCCGCTTGCACAGGATCGGATCATCGGATGTATAGGGGAGGACCGTGAACCCCTCCTTCACCAGAATCTCTGTCGCCTTGAGTGTCTCGATCGGGTCAGGAAGCAGTGTGCGCTCATTGGCGCTAATCTCGACCTTGATCCAGTCGCTCAGTCCCGATGCGCGGGCCAGCCTGGCGATGCGCACAGCCTCGTCAGCCGTTCTCGCACCGGATGTATTGGGCAGATACGTATAGCTGCCCTCCTCGATATGCTGGAGGATCGAATCATCCTCCGTCGCATCCAGATTGATGCGACGGATGGCGAAGGTCAGCACCTCCGAGCCGGAAGCGCGGACCGCCTCCTTTTGCACATAGGGATTCGGAAATAGCCCTGTCCCAATAAACAGACGCGAGGACAGCTCCTTGCCGCCAATCATCAATTTGTCCTGACTCATCCCGTTCAGCCTCCTCCTACAAAATGCACCAGCTCAATCTTCATCCCCGGCTGCACCGGTACCGACGCCCATTGCTGAGCCGTCAGCACCTTGCCCTCCACCTCAGCGACGAGCGGCTTGCCCAGCAATCCCAGCTCCCTCACCACATCTTCCACATGCTGCACCTGCTCCAACTGGCGCGGCTGTCCATTAATGATCAATTCCATGCTCATTTCCCTCTCTCCAGCTTGCGAATGAACGCCTCGCACGTTCCCTTGACATCGTCGCTGCCTACAATCTCGCTAATCGCACAGATGCGTGTTGCACCCGCGGCCAGCACCTCATCCACGTTGTGCAGCTTAATACCGCCTATCGCCACGAACGGAATCGTAATCTGCTCACTCACCTCACGTACATAGCGTACAGTTACCGGGTCAACCACATCGGCCTTCGTCTTCGTGGGGAAGACGGGGCCTACACCGATATAATCTGCACCCTGCTCCTGCGCCAGCAATGCTTCCTCGATGGCATGAGTGGAGATGCCGATGATCTTGTCTCCAACCAGACGTCTTGCCTCCTGCAACTGCACATCGCCCTGACCGAGATGGACGCCGTCCGCCTCCGCCTCCAGCGCAATATCGATGTCGTCATTGACGATAAAGGTCACATTATACTTGCGGGTCAACGCCCGCAGCGCCTTCGCCTTCTGCAACACCTCGTCCTTGCTGCCGGTCTTGTCCCGTAGCTGGATAATGTCAACACCGCCTAATATTGCCTGCTCCATCACCTCGATCAGATCGCGCCCAGGGTGGAATGACTCGCCAGTAATCGCATATAATCGAAAATCCTTCATGTGCTTGTTCCCTCCTTATGAGCTCTAACACGAACAGCCTTGCTGTGTTCATCACTCCTGGCTCTTTGCTCCATCACAGCCGGATTACTGTTTGCCACTCGGAATAATATTAATTGCCGATATATCTGGCATACAGCGATTTGGCTCGCACCGCATCGCTCGTTCCCTGCACAAGCACTCGCCCCTCGGCAAACAGCACTAGCCGCTCGCCCTCCGGCAGCTCCACACGCAGCAGGAACGGGTTGCTCGTCACTGTGACAGCTACCCGCTCCAGCCTGCTGCGCCACAGCTCCAGATCGAGCGGCTTGCCGTAGCTAGCAATCTGCACCGTATCGCGTCCGCATAGCGACACCGCCTGCTCCTCGCTCTGCCACTCCAGTGCCGGATAGTGGCGAAGCTGACAGCACGGGCAATCCGCCAGCGGCTCGCCAAAGCTAAGCTCATAGAAGCGGTTATGCCAGATATCGAACGTCACCAGGCTGCTCCGGCGATGCGCCTCGTCACCCACCAGCAGCTTCATCGCCTCGACGGCCTGATAGGAGGCGACGATGTCCACGACCGGGCCGATCACGCCGATCGTATCGCAGGTTTCGCCGGCGCTGTCCCCTGACTGGATAAAGCAGCGCAGACAGGGCGTGCGGCCCGGAACGAACAGCGCACTCATGCCGCGCGAGCTGACCGCTCCTCCATAGGTGAATGGAATGCCAGCGCGATAGCAGGCATCATTGAGCAGGAAGCGGGTACGGAAGTTGTCTGTTCCGTCGAGCACCAGATCCATGCCATCCAGCAGCGTATCTACATTGCTCAGCGTCACATCCGCAACCACCGCCTCGATATGCACCGACGAATTGATCTGCCGCAGCTTGCGCTCTGCTGCGACCGCCTTCGGATACATCTCCAGCACATCCCGCTCGTCGTACAGCATCTGGCGCTGCAGATTGCTCGCCTCGACATAGTCGCGATCCACCAGCCGCACGTACCCGACTCCAGCACGCACCATATGGTTGGCCAGCACCGTGCCGAGCGCACCCATGCCGACAATACACACCTTGCTATCCAACAGCCTGCGCTGTCCCTGCTCCCCGATCGGGGCGAACAGCAGTTGGCGCGAGTAGCGCTCATGAAGCAGCCCCTTTTGCTCCGGCCTTTGATCCATCGAACCGACCGCTCCTTCCTGTATTCAGCTTCTGTTTATATTCTGCGGCTTCGGCACATCTAGCACGGATTGCGCCTCAAGATTACGCCTCACCTCGCACCCAGCTCCCAGGTGCGAGCCGTTGCCCGACAGCCCGACAGCGACCGCCCGAGCATACCGCGCCCTCACAATGACCTCTGCCCTGCCTCATCGTATGGACTGACACTTATGCCTTACAGGTTGCGGAACGCTGAGGCCGCATCGACATCATTGCGCAGTTGCCCTTTTTCCTTCAGCCAATCAATCACCGCTTGCCACGATTCGGCCGTCTGACTCCCGAAGCCTGCATCACCGGCATCCATCAGCGGCAGCAGTGTCTCCAGGCTCAGCTTCTCAATCTCGGGGTCCAACGGGAAATCGGCGTTCTGCTTGTTCAGCAGATTCGCAAGAGCGGCTTCTGGATGATCGGCCGTATACGCCTGGCCTTTGGCCGCTGCCGCCAGAAACTTGCGGATCGCCTCACTGTTCTTGGACAGCCCCTCTTCACTTGCCGTAAATACCAGCTCATAATAATCCGGCACGCCATACTTCGACGGGTCGAACACCTGCAGCCGAATGCCCTCCTTCTCCAGCAGCAGCTTCTCATGGTTGATATAGCCGCCAATGATCGCGTCCACACGCTTGGTCGTCATCGCCGGAATAAGATCCCAGCCAATATCGACATACTTCAGCTTCGAGCTGTCGCCGCCATCGCTCTCTACCATCGTATTGACGATCGATTCATCGAGCGGAATCGATGGATAGCCGATCATCTTGCTCTCCAGATCCTTGGGACTGTTCACGCCGGAGTCAGCCAGGACAAACAACTGGTTCAACGGATGACGCACGATCGAGCCCACCGATACGATGGGGATGCCCTCGGAGCGTGAGATGGCCACCTGCATCTGATAGCTGATCGCCAGATCAGCCTTGCCTGTTGCAACCAGCTTCAGTGCGTCATTCGTGTCCGCTGGCGTCTGCAGCTTGACCTTGAGACCTGCTTCCTTGAAATACCCCTGCTCCTCCGCAGCAAACAAGAAGGAGTGAACGGCATTCGGATACCAGTCCAGCAGTACCGTCAGCTCGGTCTCCTGCTCCACCTGCGCCGTATCCGGTGCAGTCAGACCGCTCTGCTGCGGCGTCGAGCCATCCCCTGACGAGCATCCTGCCGCCGTCATGACCGTCATTAGAGCCAGCAGCAGCCCTGTGCGCTTGAACTTGAACCAAGATTGTTTCATGTACCCCATCCCCTTATCCTTATCATCTATATCGATCCAGTACTTCAACCTCATATGCTGGATGCCTGTCCAGGTTCAAACGACTGCCTTCATGCAGCGCAAGCACCGCTCATTAGGAGCATCCTCTCACCGGCTATTCTCTCGCCCCAGGCCCGCGCCGCTTGAGCACCGCCCGCTCCAGCATGCTGACAGCCAGGAACATGGCGATGCCCATCAGCGACAGCAGCAGCACACCGGAGAATACCGCCTCGCCGCGCAGCATATTGGATGCACGCTTCGTATAGGCACCGAGCCCTGCTTCGCCGCCCAGCCATTCACCGAGCGTTGCCCCGCCTACGCTGATTGTCGCTGCCATCTTCAAGCCGGTGAAGAAGCCAGGCAGCGCCGATGGCAGCTTCCACTTGAGAAACAGCTCCTGCTTGCGCGCGCCCATCGAGCGCATCAGCTCTCCGATGCCCGCATCTGCCGTGCGAAAGCCATCCGCCGTATTGACCGCGATCGGGAAGAAGGTGAACAGCATCACGACAGACACCTTGCTCCATATCTCGTAGCCAAACCACATGACCATGATTGGCGACAAAGCGATGATCGGTATCGTCTGCGATGCAACGACCAGTGGATACAGCGTCCGCTTCGCCAGCCTCGATCCCTCGATCCAGACCGCCATCAGCACGCCCAGCAGAACGGACAGGCCCAGTCCCAGCAGCGCTTCGCCTAGCGTAATCATCGCATGGCGCCATAGCAACGGCCCGTTCTCCGCCATCGAGCCGAGAACAGCCGATAAGCGCGGTATAATATAATGAGGCACCTCAAAAACAGTTGTCGCCGCTTCCCACGCCACTGCCAGCAGCAGCAGGAACAGCACAACCGGCACAGCCTCCTTCATTCGCCTGCCCATCAGCCTTCCCCTCCCCTGACAGCCGATGCGTGCCCGAGCTGCTCCAGTATCGCCCGCTTCAATTGGAGAAAGGAAGGCTCCAGCACGGCGCTATAAGTGCGCGGCCGCGGCACGTCCACCACAAATTCGCTCAAGCGCGAGATCGGTGACACGGATGCGACCAGGACGCGATCCGAGAGCAGCAACGCCTCATCGACATCATGAGTAATGAACAGCACGGTCTTGCGGTGCTGCTCCCAGATTTGCAGCAGCCACTCCTGCATGCCCGTCCGCGTCATCGCGTCAAGCGCACTGAATGGCTCATCCAGCAATAGCGGATCGCCGCCAGACAAGAGCGAGCGCAGGAAGGACACCCGCTGCCGCATCCCGCCAGATAGCTCATGCGGACGCTTATCCCCCGCTCCCTCCAGGCCGAAGCTAGGCAGCAGCTCGCTCACCTGTCTGCGCGCTTCCCTGCGCGGCACACCGGCGAGCTCCAGGCCCAGCGCTGCATTATCGATGACGCTGCGCCACGGCATCAGGCAGTCGCGCTGCGGCATATAGCCGATGCGACGCACCTGACGCTTGCTGGTGACAGCGTTGTCGCCATCGCCGTCTTCGCCAGCAAGCACGATGCTGCCCGCTTGAGGCTCCAGGAGACCGGCGAGCAGCCGGAACAGCGTCGTCTTGCCGACACCGCTTGGGGCGAGCAGCGCCACGAATTCGCCGGCGCGCACCTCGAAGCTCAGTGAGTCGAACAGGGCAGGGCCTCCCTTGAAGGCATAGCTCAAGCTGTGCACCGCCAGAGACGTCCTGCTCCCGCTGCGAGCCGCCGCGCTAGAGCCTGAGGCGCTAGAAGCCGCAGTGCTGGAGTCCGCAGTGCTCACATTGGAAGCTTTCCAGCCCGGCGCGCTCAAATTGGCCAATCCTCTTGCTTATAGGCCACATCCCAGAACAGATATTCGAACTTGGAGGTGATCACGAAATGCTCCTCCAGTCTCGCCAGCTCGCGCTCGGGCAGCCCTTCCGCCAGCCTGTCCATCAGCCCGATCGTCCAGTCGGTCAGTTCGCCAAATTCTGGCGAGCTGTACATCAGAATCCACTCCTTATAGAGCGGGTGATCCAGGCTGCCCGGAATTCTGGCAAACGTCGTGCCAATCTCGCGATAGCTCCACATGCAAGGCAGCAAAGCCGCAACGACCTCGGCCAGCGAGCCGTTAGCTGCAGTGTCCAGCATATATTTGGTATAGGCGATCGTCGTCTGGGTCGGTCGTGTCGTCTCCAGCTCCGCACGCGAGATGCCGAAGCGCTCCGCGTATTGGCGGTGCAGCTCCATCTCGACATTCAGCGTGGAATACAACAGCTCCGCGAACTTGGTGATCGTCTCCAGGTCACGAGCCTTCAAGCTGCCATACGCAAATACCTTGGCATAATCGATCAAATACACATAATCCTGCTTCATATAATATATGAACCGCTGCGGATCAAGCGTGCCGTCCCGCAGCTCTGTCAGAAACGGGTGCGCATGGCAACGCCCCCAAATCTCTGCCACCGACCGGTATAATCTCTCACTAAAACGCTCCATCTGTATTTCCCCTCTCTGTCTGTTTCTGCGGCCTCGACTGATTGCACCACTGCGCGATAAAACCGATCATCACCTTCGTATACTCCAGCAGCTCCTGCAGGCTGATGCTCTCATCCACCGCATGTGCCTTGGCCAGCTCTCCCGGCCCGTAGATCACCGTCGGTATGCCGACCCTCCCAAGCCAGCCCGCATCAGTCACGGTCGGACTCATGCCGACCGTCGGCGCAGCGCCAAGCAACTGTTCATGCGCAGCGGACAAGGCTTGAAGGCCAGGGTGGCCGGGGTCAAGCTCCAGCGACGGGAAGATCTCGCCGCGTTCCTCCAGCATCGAACGGCCGCCCCAGCGAAAGCTCGGCGGATGCTCGCGCAGCCACGGATCTGCGGCTGCGGCGCGCAATAGATGCTCCTCCACCTCAGCCGCAACCGATTCATAATCCTCGTCGGGATAGAAATGCACCGTGATCCACAGCGAGCAGCTATCAGCCACAAAGGCCGCATGACGGCCGCCCTCAATCACAGCCGGGTTAATCGTATTGGAGCCAGGCGGGAAACCGGGGTAAGCCTTGGTAACCGCCCAGTGCCGTTCCAGCTCCTGCAGCGACCCGATCAGCTTGGCCATCTTCTCGATGGCACTCGCGCCCATCACGCCGCCACCCGCATGAATCATGCGACTGCGCATGCCATCATGGAAGGTGACTGGACTTTGCACTGTAATCCAGCCGGTAATGACGCCGCCCTGTCCTTGAATATGCATCGAGCTGGTGTCAGCGACGACTGCAAAGTCGGCATAACATCCGCGCTCGGTACAGGATAAGGTGCCCGCCTCTCCGGCTTCCTCGCCTATGACCGACTGGAACAGGACATCGCCCCGCAGCTCTACGCCGTCCTCATGCAGCAGCTTCAGGGCGAACAGCAGCGCTGCCATTCCGCCCTTCATGTCGGCTGTTCCGCGTCCGTACAATCGGCCGTCTGCCAGCTCCAGCTTGAACGGGTCACGCGCCCACTGTGCCGTGTCCCCTACCTCGGCCACATCGATATGACCGTTCAGCAGCAGGCTGCAATGACCGTCATTATCTGTACCTCGCTTCACCGCCGTCACATTCGGATCGCCGGGGAACACCTCCCACAGCTCAGCCTCGAAGCCGATCGCCTCAAGCTGTGCCTGTACGAACTGCTGCGCTTCATGCGTATTGCGCGCAGGCGGGCTGACTGTCGGAAAGCCGATCAGCTCGGCCAGCAGGGCGATCAGCTCCCGAGGTCGCTCATCCACAGCTTGCTGCAGCCTCGCAATCCTTGCCTCTGTCATTACTGCCACGTTCCTCCTTTGTGCTTGCAGGCGCAGCATAGGAGCAGCTTGGCAGCTCCGTTTCACGTAGAAATATAAAAAAACCATTCGAGAATAGACGAATGGTTTACAATTCGATACGTTCTCTACGCCAGCATTACCTGGTTCAGATTAACGGTCAGAAGCATAAGGCTTCTATCTCAGCCGGACTCAATCCAGCACCCGTACTCCATATGAAGTTAGCTCTACTATACCGAAAGCGAGCCTTTTTGGCAATACATTGCTGCAGATCTGCATCCACAGCTATAGTTAAGACTGGAATCAACCGTCTCCCCCTGCTCCAAGCATAGCCGGATCATAGGTCTCCACCCGTCCGCATCCCTTGCAGGAAGCCAGCAGATACATCCTCGTGCTTGGCCCGGACAGCGCATCCTGCGCCGTGGTAACCAGAGCCGTCTCCTGGAGGCTGCATTCGCCACCGCCGCAGGAGGGGCAGCGGAAGCGATGAGCCACCAGCTCGAGCGCAGCACTCTGCCTGATGTGTGCCTGCTCGATGACTGATGAAGAAGGCTCATCGTTCGCGTCAGCCCCCTCGCCAGCAACGATAACATGCTCGGGGAGTACCTCGTGCATACACAGCGGGCAGATCGAATCAGCAGTTAATATGACTTCCTCCGCACACCAAGGACATTCAACACTCATCTGGATCATCCTTTCGCTTCAGAATATTCATTTCGGACGGTTCTGGGAGACGGCTAGCATACGTTGTTCATGTGTAGTATACTTCACCCATAATATAGACTCGAAGCAAGCTCTAGCGCAATAGGCAGGCGAAAAGAGCAACTGCATGCCAGTCAGCTACTTACTCATAAAGGAGCCTGATCCCGTGATGTCCATGAAGCCCGTATATACCGATACCTCCCCCAAATCACTGTTGAACAAAGGAAGCGGCTACCTGACTGGCTATAGCCATACGCTTAATCCGTATGTCGGCTGCTCCTTTGCCTGCTCCTATTGCTACGTGAAGCAGATGCCTGTGGCTCTCTTCCGTCAGGCGTCATGGGGAAGCTGGGTCGATATAAAACGGGGTGCAGCGTCTCTCTTCCGCAAGGAATACCAGCGCGCCGCAGCCAAGGGGGCGGTCACCATCTTCATGTCCTCCAGCACAGACCCGTATCAGCCGATCGAGCATAAGGTACAGATTACCCGTTCCTTGTTGGAGGCGATGACAGAGCAGCCGCCTGATTTCCTGCTCATTCAAACACGCAGCCCGCTCGTCAGCCGTGACATCGATCTACTGCAGCAGCTTGGAAGCAAGGTACGTGTCAGCATGACCGTCGAGACCGATCTGGAAGAGATACGCAAGCATTTCACCCCCTATGCCCCGCCCATCGCCGCAAGGCTCCGAGCCATCCGCGAATTGGCAGAGGCAGGCATTGCCGTCCAGGCCACGATTGCTCCCGTCCTGCCCAGCAGCGAGCGATTCCCGCAACTGCTGAACACGCTTCCACTCCAGCATGTCTGCGTGGATGATTACTATATGGGTGATGGCAGCGGTGGCAAGCGCACAGAGCGAAATGGTACGGCGGCGCTGTATCGGGAGCTTGGCCTGGAGGATTGGTACAGCAAGGACGCCTGGCGTCTGGTCTATGAGCGACTTCGCGGGGTGTTCTCAGACGAACAACTGCGCGTCAGCCAGCAGGGCTTTGCGCCGTAGCCTCCTCAGGATGTCACAGAGCCATCTCGCATTAGCGGGGCCACCTCAGTGTGACTCCACGCTTACCCAACCTGCAGCAGTCGGACGATCTCGCCGTCTATCAGCTCTTCGCTCACTTTCTTGAACCCTAACGACTCATACAGGGCAGCGGCCGCATGATTCTCCGGGCGATGACCAATCATGATACGCCCGGATGCCGGGCTGCAAGCATACCAGTTATCGACTGTCACCGGCTTCAACATCACTTCCATCGATCTCATCCCTCTCCTAATGACCTCGCAGAGGAATATGAATTCCTCTAAGCGTTCACCCAAGCTATCGTAGCATTCACCTTAGTCGTTGTCATACCACATCACTCCTTCTTGTAATGGAACCCTCTTCAGCATACTATAAATGAACTAAAATAGTAAATATTTCCCCGTCCTCAAGCCAAGAACATCAACACCAACGCACCAACAGCAAAGCAGTAAAACGAAAAATAAATGAGACGCCCCCGTTCCATCACACCCACAAACCAGCGAAAAGCGTAGTAGGTTGCGACAAAAGCGCAGAGGAATGCCAGTACATACGGAATAGCCAGGCGCCCAAGCTCAGGGTCATTTGCCAGCTCCTTAACTTCAAGGATCATCCCCCCTGCACTGATCGGAATATACATCAGAAAGGAAAAACGAAGCGCATGGGACTGTCTGAGTCCCAGCCCAAGTCCGGCAATCAGCGTGGCGCCGGAGCGGCTGATCCCTGGAATAAGCGCCACGACCTGCGCCAGGCCAATCAGCAGCGCGTCCTTGGCAGTCAACTGCGCATCTTGCCTGCGGCCCCGCAGGTTACGGATCAGCCAGAGCGCAGCTCCTGTTATCAGCAGTGTCACGCCGATAGCTGCCATTCCTTTGAACGCCTCGACGATGGCATCCTTGAACAAGACACCTGCTATCCCCGCAGGGATCGTGGCAATCATCAGGTAGACGACCATCTTGAAATCTGACCGTCCTTCCTCCTGGCGATGAACAAGGTATGACCAGCTTCCGACAGCAAGACGACTAATATCTGCTCTGTAGATGAGCAGTACGGCCAGCAGCGAGGCAAAATTGACGAGCACTTCAAAGGACAACCCCTCGATCTGCAGGCCAAATAGCCGCTGGGCGATAATGAGATGTCCGCTGGAGGATACCGGTATCGGCTCTGTCACCCCTTGGAGCAAGCCGAGCAGTGCGTATTTTACATTCAACCAAAGCTGTTCCATCGGCTGCGAATCCCCCTCTTATGATCATTACGGATGGTCCGGCAGCCGCTATCATGTGAGGCGCACACGCCAGGCGTGTTCAGTGAATATCCGACCGTTTGAAATAGATGGCAGCCAGGATCAAGGAAAAGATCGACACCACCGCTATCGACACATAGGAATACAGCGGCGGATAGACGTCATTGAAGCTACCCGTAGCGATGACATAAGGCACCGACCACGGATAGAGGACGACATACTCGTTATTGATAATCGCTACATTGCCCATCGTGAGCGCCGCGGTAAAAATAATCGTCGGCACATAATTTTTGAACCATAGTGTAACGAGCATCGTCGGCGCGGTAAGCAAAAACATCAGCCAGCCTCCCGCTACATATTGCTTGAGCGCATGATACATTACCTTGAGACTGAGCCCGTCATATCCGGCGATTGTACCAAGCAGCAGAATGGATAGCCAGCAGAATAGTGTCAGCAGCGTGATCCACAGAAAAAGCAGCAGCAGCTTGCTCAGCAGCAGACGAAGGCGGGAGATGGGAATGGTCAGCATATGCTTCAGCGTATCCTCTGCATACTCTCGCTGGAACAGATAGGCTGTAATGACACCATACAGCATCGTGCCAAGCAGCATGGTCAAGTATAGATTCGTCTCGCCGAAGGCTTCCTGGAAATAGATCGGCTCCTGCGGCTTTTTGGCTCGCAGATTCAGATAGCCGATAAACACCATCAGTGGTGCGGAAGCCGCTCCGATCAGGCTGACAAGCAGCATCTTCGCCCGCTTCAGCTTGAGCAGCTCAGCATACAGCAGATTAACCAAAGGTGCCACCCCCGATCAGACGGACAAAATAATCCTCAAGCCGCTCGCCCTTCACATCGATCCGCGAGACGTCAATTCCTTGCTCGACAAACAGTCGATTCAACTGCGCCTGCTGGCCGAGATGTGAATAAATGCGGACTATGCCGCCACCCCTTGCCACATAATCGGTTATGCCCAGTCGCTGCTCCAGCAGCAAGACGGCCTTGTTATCGTCAGACACCTGAAACTCCATGTAGTGGCGATTTTGGGCGCGCAGCTCGTCCATCGAGATTTCCTCCAGCAGCCTCCCCTGATGCACAATTCCGATTCGATCTGCCAATTGCTCCACCTCAGGCAATATATGGCTTGAAATCAAAATCGTCATCTGCCGCTCCTTCGCCAAGGTTCGGATCAGGCCGCGCATCTCCTTAATGCCCACAGGGTCCAGCCCGTTCGTCGGCTCATCCAGGATGAGCAGCTCCGGGTGATGCATGATCGCCCGCGCGATGCCAAGCCGCTGCTTCATCCCGAGCGAATAGCTCCCGACCAGCTTTTTCGTTTCCTGATGAAGGCTAACAATTTCCATCGCCTCCTGCAATGCCTCCGGTTTGTGAATGCCGAGCAACCTGGCATTAATCTGCAAGTTTTCCCGAGCTGTCAAGTTCTCATAGAAGCCGGAAAATTCAATCATCGATCCGATCCGCTTCAGTAGCTGCCCCGGCCCGGTATCGATTCGCTCCCCAAATAGCTCCATCCTGCCAGATGTCGGGCGGATGAGCCCGAGCAGCATGCGGATCGTCGTCGTCTTGCCCGCCCCGTTCTGCCCTAGAAAGCCGTAGATTTGCCCTTTGTTTACATTCAGGTTCAAGTTGTCGACCGCTTTGTGCGTACCATATTGCTTCGTTAAGTCGGTTGTTTTAATGATCGTTTGCATGCTCTCCTCCTGCTGATGCATGGTGTATCCTTAGGATATATACTGCCGGACAAGCTCTATCATAAGCAGTGGATTTTAATTGCCTCTTAACAAGTTATTAACCGTTTCTTAACTCTTGGCTTGCGCAAGCGTGAACGTAAATACCGTCTTGACCCCCGGCTCGCTCTGCACCTCCAGTCTCCCGCCATGCAAAATGGCGAGCTCACGGGCGATCGCTAGCCCCAGACCACTGCCGCTTTGGCTCTGTCTGCGCGAGCGATCGGCCCGGTATGTCCGCTCGAAGATGCGCTCACTCTCCTCTGGCGCGATGCCTGGCCCGCGATCCCATATATTGAATACCCAGCACTTCTGACCCGCATCCATGCCGGATGTGAGCCGCACGCCCAGCACACCACCTGATGCACCGTGCTGCAGCGCGTTAAGCAGCAGATTGTCCATAATTCGTTGAAGGCTGAGCCGATCTGCATCGACCGCACAGACCGCGTCAGGAATATCAGCTCGTAATTGTACACCAGCCTGATCCAATTCAGGCAGCCGAGCAATGACGGCTTCCCTTGCCAGCTCGGCAAGATCAAGCCGCTCCGGTTGCAGCGTTAGCTCATCCGCATCCAGCTTGGCAAGCTGAAACAGATCGTCGATGAGCCGCTTCAGGGCGGCCGCCTTCTCCCCCACAATCTGTACATACTGTGCCTTCTGCGCGGGCGAAGCTTCCAGGTCGTCCCGCAGCACATCGATATAGCCGATAATCGAGGTTAATGGCGTCCGAATGTCATGGGATATATTGGAGAGCAGCGTCTTACGAGCTGCCTCCGACCGTATGGTACGTCCCTGAAGCGCCGCAAGCTGTGCGAGTAGTTCATTCATGCTGAAGACAGCCTCCTGTAGCTCACTGTCATGCTGAGCCAGCAGCCGCATCGTATAGTTGCCATCCGCCGCCCGTGCTAGCTCGCTCACCAACGTGCGAAGCTGCGCCCGCAATTGCAATTGCCGATGCACAAGAGCAAGCGTGGGCAAGGCAATCAGAGCGAGCAGTACAGCAAGCAGCCACGGCTGCGCTTCCCCCGCTATCAGGAAGTACCCCAGCGCAGCCAGCGACAGCAGTTGAAGCAGAGCCAGCCACAGATTGGCGCTACGCATCCTCCTTCTCCCCTGCAAAGCGGTAGCCGATCCCCCACACAGTCTGGATGAGCTGCGGCGAAGACGGGTCCCGCTCGATTTTTTTGCGCAATTTGCGAATATGAACCATAACCGTGTTATCATCCTCCAAATAATCGCTGTCCCACACCTGACGAAACAGTTGTATTTTCGTAAATACCTGCATCGGATGGGACGCGAAGTAATAGAGCAGCTCGAACTCCTTGGCAGTCAGCATCACCTGATGGCCGTCCCGAATGACATTATGGTGCTTGCGGTCGATAATGAGTCCCTTATAGCGCAGCTCCGCCTCCTGCCTTGCGGCCGCTCCGCTCCCGAGCACATGAAACCGCCTGATTTGCGCTTTGATGCGAGCCAGCAGCTCGTGAATTCCGAACGGCTTCGTCATATAGTCGTCGGCGCCAATCGTGAGGCCCAGCACCTTGTCAATCTCCTGATCCTTGGCAGTAAGCATCATTATCGGCACATTCGTATGCTCACGCAGCCTGCGGCATACCTCGATCCCGTCGATGCCTGGCATCATGATGTCCAGTACGACGAGATTATATCTCGCTTGTCCGAACAGCCTGATGGCTTCGTCTCCATCGGCTGCCGTATCCACCTCGTACCGTTCCTTTCGCAAATACATGGCCAGCAGCTCACGGATTTCCCGGTCATCATCCGCGACCAGTATTCTGCATGTTTCCATCTGACTATCCCACCTCTCGATATGAAATATTATTACATATATAAAATATCAACTCACTCATTCATAACTAAGTCCTGCTGCCTGTGATATGCTGCGCGCGCATTCTTGTAAGGGGGCAAGCAGAGCCATATACGATGTGGTGTCGGTTGTACGGAGCAGCTTGGGGATACAGATCGCACCAAGCACACCGATCTGCGGATTGCCCACAAGCACCGCTACCTCCTCCACAGCGACATATGTTTCACTCTGCATGTAGCTGAAGCCGAGCAGCGCAGCCTCCTCCAGCCTGCCAACCAGCTTCAGTCGTTCCGGCTGCGACAATGAATTGTACGTGTCGTTACGCCGCAGCAGCTCCTCGCGCTCACGCCGCGGCAGATGAGCCAGCACAATCCGGCCGGATACGGAGCCGAGCAGATCATGACGCGCGCCAACCTCGACGGAGAAACGATAGTTCTCCGGGCTTTTCTGCTGGTACACTACCATCAGCTCCCCATCGAGCAACATGCTCAAATGGCATGACTCCCGCACCTGCGCAGCCAGCCTCCTCATCGGGCTCTCCGCTGCTTTTATCAATTGCTCGATAGGCGATTGGCGATGCGCCAGCTCGTACAGCTTTAACGACAGTCGGTACATCCCTGATGCATCACGGGCGAGGTAGCCTCGTTCGACCAGATAACCTACCATTCGAAACAGCTCGCTGCTCCCCCGTCCAAGTGCTTGTCCCATCGACGTCAGCGACATCGGCTCCTGTGCCGCCGCAAGCAGCTCCAATATATCCAGCCCTTTCTCCAATGCGGGCACCTTGTAATCTCTGCGTTGCTCCCCCATCATGTTTGCTCCTTGCTATCATTTATATATAAATTATATTTTTCATATATAACAACTGATTATTACTTTGTCAACCGGATATTGCCATCGCGTTATCAATGGGACATCCCGCCAAGCCTTGCACATGTCCATTCGCCGCAAAGAAGTCGTGTTGTATCTTTCGGCCTGCAAGCTTATAATCGAAGGCATGGTTCTGGAAAAGAACAGGAGGAATAGAGGGATGAATCTGACTACATTACTGCCGGTGCTGGAGCCACTGGACTTGCGCAGTTGCCTCATCTCTTACCGAGGCAAGCGCATAGTAGAGCATTATCGCAACGAACGAACGGAAACCGAGCTGGCCAAGATCAACTCCTGCACCAAGAGCATTCTGTCTGCACTCATCTGTATTGCGATGGACAAGCAACTGCTGCCAGGGCCGGATGAGCTTGCATCCACTTTCTTCCCGCAGCTAGCCCATGCTTCCGATGTGCGCAAGCGGGAGATCACGATCGAACAGCTTCTTACGATGACTGCCGGCTTGAATTGGACAGAATTCGGCGGACAGCAATCATTTCCGCGCATGACGAGAACCGGAAACTGGATTGACTTTGTGCTGGAGCAGCCGCTTGCCGACCTCCCAGGGCAGCGAATGGAATATAATTCGGGTCTGTCGCAGATGCTTGCGACGATGCTTGTTCAGGCCAGCGGCATATCCTGCGCGCAGTTTGCCGATCGCTGGTTGTTCGGCCCGCTGGGAATCACACAATATGAGTGGGAGCAAGACCCGCAGGGGGTTCATACAGGTGGCTTCGGCATGCGGATGCGTCCTGTGGACATGCTGAAATTCGGGGAGCTGTACATGTACAAGGGGAGATGGAACCAGGAGCAACTGATCAGTGCAGAGCTTGTCGCCAGGTCAACAGCACCGGCGATAGATGCCGAGCCTCCGCGCCGCGGACGTTATGGCTGGCACTGGTGGGCAGATCATTATGATGGCAGACAGGATGGCAGCGAAGCTGAAGCGAACGGTCAGCAGCCGTCCTCATTCCACTATGTACACGCCTATGGATATGGTGGGCAAAATATCGTCATTGTGCCTGAGCTTGAGCTGGTGGTTGTCATCTCCAATGATCGGATGAAGCGGGGCAAAGCCCCCTTCGACGTATTTCGCCAATTCATCGCTCCTGTGATTGCTATGCAGCATACAAGCGCAACGATGCAGCGGGATGGATAGTCTCCCGCGGCATCAGTCGCGTTCCCTGCTCACCTGACTCTAGGCCTAAGCGATAATCTTCGTCTTCTTGGCATTGTCCGACGACCGCTTGATGATCCCGCTGAGCGGTCGCTTGAGCACGAGGGCAATGAACAGGCTCATGGCAATAAAGCCGAGCAGGAACAGAACATCCTTCAGCACGGTACTCCACAAAATCCCGCCAACCGATTCGCGCAGCAAGCTGATCGCATACGTAAACGGCATGAACGGATTGAGCGCCTGAAAGAAGGGCGGTGTCATACTGATCGGGAAGGTTCCTCCTGAGCTGGAAAATTGAAACACCATAAAAATAATCGCAATTCCCTTGCCCGCGTTGCCGAATACAGACAGCAGCATATACATCAAGGTGACAAATACGATGCTGACGAGCATCGCGAAGCATACAAACCACAGTTTATTGGCAACGTAGGTGCCTAATATCAACAGGTTCCCCAGCGTTACACAGAGTGCCTGCAGCACACCAATGGTTAAAAAGGTGCCAAGGCGACCCAGATAGAGCTCATAGCTGCGATAGCTCCCAGTTGGATTTTCCGCCTCAGAGCGCAGCATCGAGATGAGCAGCGTGGCTCCAACCCAAAGGGACAGCACCACGTAAAAGGGCGACATTGCCGAGCCGTAGTTCGGAATCGCATATAGCTGGTTTTCCTTTATCCGTACAGGGCTGGCCAGAAACTCGCTTTCCTTCTCAATATCCCCCCGCAGCAGCTTAGCAAGCTCTGCAAAGCTATGGTCATCCTTCACTTCACGCAGCTTGTCTGCTGCCTTGCGAACCGCTTTCTCCAATTGCGGCAAGTCATCACGCACAAGCCCAGCAACACGCTTCACATTCTCTGCAAGCCCAGGAAGCTGAGTTTGAACGAAATCCGCCAGCTTCGCCAGCTCGTTCTCCGCCTCAGGCAGATCGTTCTGGACAAAAGCGGCGGCTGCGTCGATCTTTTGACCGATCGCTGGCAGGTCATGGCGAACGAATGGCGCTGCCTTGTTAATCGCATCGACAAATGCGTCTGTCTTGCTCTGTAATGTCGTGGCGATATCATGCACTCGCGCGCGAATTTCGGGCAAGTCTCCCTGAATGCGGGTCAATTCCTGCTGTCCGAATGTCAATCCTTCATCTGCTGCCCGCAGCAGCTCGGCAATATCAGGCAGCTTACTCTGTGCCGTCTGGAGAACATCGGTCGATGCCGCTCCTAGCTCCATCAATCGATGTAAGCCCTGGGAGATTGCAGGTACAATATCACTGTCGTAATGCTCCAGCACATAAGCAATATCCCGGCTCACCTGCCCCGTTAACACATTCAGCCGCGCCACCATTTCCTGTGCTGGGACAGTTCCCCCATTGATCGCATCCTTAATGACGGCCAGCAGCTTAATTTGCGTATTCAGTTTGTCGCTAAGACCATTCAACCTCTCGATGATTCCATTTAGCTGTCCATCCGGCACATAATTGTTCATGGTCTGCAGCACCTTCGTCATGCTGCTGATTACGCCTGCTGCCTTGCTGAGCCGATCGGAGAGGGCCTGGATTTCTGCCGCAGTCGGCAATTGGCTAAGATCGGCTCCTTGCAGCCTTGCTGTCAGCAGCTCGGCGGCATCCGCGATTTGCTTCACCAGCAGCAAATTTTGCTGCAGCGTCGGGCTAATCGTCTGCAACGCCTCCTCGCTCCGAACGAGAAACTCGTTCAGTCTGTCCGCGAAGGCGATCGCATCTCCCCCTAACGCCTCAAGCTTAGGCAGTTGCTCCTGAGCCGTTGTCACAATACCCAGGGCGGTATTGGTCTTATCCAGCGCGGTCTCGACGACTCCGCTCACACGGTCAAACTGAGCATCGACCTCCTGGATGCGCTGTGCCGCCTGCTGAATCTGCGGAAGCTTCTCTTGAATAAGGAGCACCTCCCCTGCTGCATCGCTGATCCTTGGCCAATATTGCTGCAGCTTGAGCACATACTGTGCTGCTTTATTGATCTCTGGCAGCTTCTGCTGAAGCTCGATTATTCGATGCGCCTTCTCATTGATTTCGGGCAGCATACGTTCGATGTCCAGTACCTTCTGTCCAGCCGCTTCGATGTCGGGCAGATGAGTTTCCAGATTAAAAATCCCATTCTCTACCTTGCGAATGGTCGGCAGCTCCGCCTCGATTACGACGCCTGCTTCCTTCAGCTTCGTCAGTACAGCCTCGCTGACCGCCTCTGTAAAGCCTTCATTAATTTGCTTTGTGATAGCAGAGACGCCGGAGCCGGTTATTTTCGGCGCGATCGCATTCACCTTTTCATTGACGGTATAGATCACCTCCGGCCGATCGATTTTGCCTTCGATAATGCCGGTAATCTTCGCGCTGAAGTCCGTCGGTATGAGCAGACTGGCATAATAATCCCCTTGCTCCACCCCAGTCCTCGCTTCCTCCTCATCTACAAACGTCCAGCCCAGCTTCTTGTTATTTTGCAGACTTGTCACTAACTCCTTACCGATATTTATCGTCTTGTCCTGAACGAGCGCCCCCTTATCGAGGCTTGTGACTGCAATTCTGATCCCTTGCGTATTGCTGTACGGGTCCCACACCGACTTAATATTAACCCAGGCATACACACCGGGGATGAATATGATCGCGATAATAAGAAAGATACCGGTAGGCACTCGTAAAATATGTAGCCAATCCTTTTTGTAAATGCTCCAAATGTTTTTCATAAATAAACCGCCTTTGCTGTTTCTCAAGTAAGATGGGATTCTTAGGCGACTTCAGATTGCCACCAGACCAGAACTTAGTTTAGCATTAGCTGAGAAAAGAAGAAATATAATGAATAAAAAAACTCCCCATACGATCACAGGAATAGAAACACCTGTTGCCGTATGGGGAGCATTCTGTCCCCCTGTATCTTACCAACCCTTCTACCACGAGGTTATGAAGGACTGCTCTCCTCCAAGCTGAATTGCCATTGGATGCCGAACTTGTCTGTGACACTGCCGTAATATTTGCTCCAGAACGTCTCTTGCGGCTCCATGGTCACCCTGCCGCCTACCTTCAACTGCTCATATGCGACTTCCAGAGCGCCCTTATCGTTGCTTGTCAACGATAGACTAATACTATCCCCTTGAGCATAAGGCATGCCCGGGAAGGTATCCGAGAACATCAAGGTTCCACCGAACACATCCAGTCTTGCGTGCATCACAAGCATCTTAGCCCCCTCCGGGACGGGATGCTCCTGGTTAGGGGGCAGGTCGCCAAAGGTCATTATTTGAGGTTCACCTGCACCGAATACGTCCGCATAAAATCCAACCGCTTCACGGCAATTGCCGTTGAAGTTCAGATACGCATTAATGGCCATAGAGGTTCTTTCTCCTTGAGAGCAGATTATTGTGGATGCAATAACAGCATCGTGCCACTGGCTGTCATGCCACTCTATTTTAGTATGCATCGTTAGTACGGATTCCATGCTTGCTCAAATTCCAGCGTGTAAGCACGCCCTGGCTTTACCCAAGCTCCGGCAATGGGGGGTCCTGATGCAGATCGGTGTCAGCAGCCGTCTTCGCCCAGCGGGTAAAGACCACCTCTAGCCCGGCACGGGTCGGTGCGCAGACGAACGGCCCTGCCTGTCTGCCTGCGTGCTCAGGGAAGCGGACGACTCGAATGGTTCTCCAGTTGCCATGGCCAGCGCGGGCACGAATAATAACCGCATCCTTAAGCTGTGATGCCCTCACCGTGACCTCCAGGCCCGCCCATTCAGGTACAGGGCTGAGCGACCAGTCGGAAAACTCATCTGTCGCAACGACAGCCAGGTGAGGAACGCCATCATTCAGCTCGATGCCCGCCTTGATCCATTGGCGCTCCCCTGTCCACAGCATCAGTCCAGCCTGATCATACAGCTCGGTCAGTCCTGCAAGCCGGAAGGAGACCTCGATCCCTTCCTCTGCCGACCATGGAGCCAGCAAGGCGTGACCATCGCGATGCTCGAAGCCGTACAATGTCTTCTCCCAGAAATCGCTGCCCTTGCAGGGCGTGACATGCATATCCCCCTGCTCCTCACGTACCGAGACGGGCGCTACCGTCCACTTGCCTGCCGCCCATTCCACTCTCGTACTCCTCGTACTCATCGAATGTCCTCCTCTTATTCCGATGCGGTCTGCGACTCCCAAGCTGCTATCTCTTCCCGCACCATTGGAGCAACCTTCGTGCCGAGTAGCTCGATTCCATGCATGACCTCCTCATGGGGCATCGTGCCAAGCGGCATATGCAGGAAGAACCGGGTCACGCCGACATGCTTGCGCAGATGAATAATCTTTTTCGCAACTGTCTCTGGGGAACCCACATAAAGTGCTCCCTCAAAGCTGCGCGCCTGATCGTAGGTTGCCCGGCTGTAATGCCCCCAGCCTCGTTCTCGACCGATCGCATTCATTACAGCCTGAGTGCTAGGGAAGAACTTCTCCGCAGCCTCCTCATCGGTATCGGCCAAAAACCCATGCGAATGCGATGCAACAGGGAGCACTTGTGGATCATGGCCTGCCTTGGCTGCCGCTCGCTTGTACAAATCAACGATCGGCGCAAAGTGGAACGGGCTACCGCCAATAATCGCCAGCACCAATGGCAGTCCCAGCATACCTGCGCGTACAGCAGACTCCGGTGTCCCGCCGCTCGCAATCCAGACTGGAAGCGGATCTTGTACCGGACGAGGGTAGATGCCCAGATTATTGAAGGCCGGACGATGGCCACCGCGCCAGCTTACCTTCTCGGATTGACGGAGCGCCAGCAGCAGCTCCAGATTCTCATCAAACAGGTCATTGTAATCGTTCAGGTCATAGCCAAACAAGGGGAAGGATTCGATAAACGAGCCGCGGCCTGCCATTATCTCGGCGCGGCCATTCGATAGTCCATCCAACGTGGCAAAATCCTGAAACACCCGCACCGGGTCATCCGAGGAAAGCACGGTCACAGCACTTGACAGTCGAATACGCTTCGTCTGTGTTGCTGCTGCCGCCAGCACAACAGCGGGCGCTGATGCGGCGTAATCCTTACGATGATGCTCGCCTACCCCGTAGACATCCAATCCCACCTGGTCAGCAAGCTTGATCTCCTCGACCACCTCACGCAGCCGTTGAGCATGGCTGATCACTTCACCTGTCTGAACATCTGGCGACGTTTCCACGAAAGTACTAATACCAATCTCCATCTATATTCTTCCTCCTATATGACGCTATACGCGAAAAAGTAAGTTGCTAACACTATGTTAGAGTATACCACACCCACCCCATGATTACTATTGCCGCTTTTATAGTGAGCCCTCCCTAGTTCCCCCTCTGTAATGATCATTACTCCATCACGAGCACAAAGACCGCCCCTGTAGGGCGGCCTTCCGCGCAGCATGTATTAAACACCTGTTTCCTGATCTTCATGAGCCGGATAGGCATCCAGCTTCAGTCGAACCCGCAAAATCTGCCGGTTTTCCACCTCGGCCAGTATCCAGCAGTGGCCATCATGACGAAAATCCTTGCTCTTTGTACCCTGCGTCATGGTCTGTACCTGTATCCATCCGCCGATCGTATCCACTTCAAGGTCGGTGCCGAATTTCAAGCCGAAGCGTGCTTCCAGCTCCTCCAGCAGTACCCGACCATTAATGAGATATTCCTTCTCACCCAGCTCGACAATATCTGGCTGCTCGTCCTCGTCGAACTCGTCACGAATATCGCCTACGATCTCCTCGAGGATGTCCTCCATCGTAATGATACCAGCCGTACCGCCGTACTCGTCGATAACAAGCGCCATATGAACCCGCTCCCGCTGCATCTTCAGCAGCACATCCTTGAGCGGTGTTGCTTCATGAATAATATGAATGGCGTGTAAATGATCCTTGATTGATGGCTCGCGCCCCATCGCCAGATGGGTCACCATCTCCTTGGCGTTCAAGGAGCCGATAATATCATCCTTGCTCCCGTCGCGCGTCACCGGATAACGGGTATAACGATATTCATCGATAAGCTGCAGGATGTGTTGCCTATCCATCGATTGGTCAATTGTAATCATCTGCGTGCGCGGCACCATAATGTCCTTGGCGATCCGCTCATCGAAGGCGAAGATGTTCTGCACATAAGACAGCTCTGTCTGATTGATCTCCCCGCTCTGATAGCTCTGCGTCATAATGATCTTCAACTCTTCCTCTGAGTGAGCCTGTTCATGTCCAGCAGGCTTGACACCGAACATTCTCAGGAACAGCCGGGCAGCACCGTTCAAGATATAGATGAACGGGAACAGCAGCTTGCCAAAGCCGACCAACGGGCGGGCGAGCAGCAAGGTCATGCGCTCGGAGTACTGAATAGCGAGCGTCTTGGGAGCCAGCTCTCCAAGCACGACGTGCAGGAAGGTCATGATCGACAATGCGAGCGCGTAGGAGATAAAGGTGCTCCAGGCTGCCGGAATCGAAAGCTCGTTGAACAGTGGATGCAATATCTTCTCCACCGTCGGCTCGCCGAGCGTTCCCAATCCGAGTGCCGTTACGGTAATACCAAGCTGACAGGCTGACAGGTAGTAATCCAGGTCAGATACCAGCTTTTTCGCGGCTACCGCCTGCTTATTGCCTTCAGCAATCAATTGATCCAGCCTCGATACCCGTACCTTGACCGCCGCAAACTCCGCTCCGACAAAAAACGCAGTCATTACAATCAACAATGCTACTAAAAACAGATTAATTGCGATGGATAAGTCCAATTCGTTCCCTCAAGCGAGGGATTCACCTCCGTGTTTTTTTAAAATGTGTACAGCTTATCCTAGCATCTATGTTTTACGATGACAGCCGTCCGATGGTTTCAATTTTTTATTTCATCTTTATTGCTAGCCCTCCTGCATTCTATTGTTGGGCTTATGAAGGGCGCATAAGGACAGGGAGAGCTTGGAATGCTATAGTTTCTAGACAATTCATAACGATCGGGTGAAGCTAATTATGACACAGCAATCCACTGGACATCTCAGCTATATTCAGCTTGTAATGATCGTGATGCTCGTCAACGGGCTTATGAGCCATGTCATTATCAATCCCATGCTGCTGGAGGCCTCGCAGCGTGACGCCTGGCTGGCAGTGGTCGTAGCGACGGCGCTCTTACTGCCCTGGTGCGCCCTGATCGCCTGGTGCATGAGACGGTCAGGGCAACAGAAGCTGCAGCCTTGGCTGGCTACTCGGGTCGGATCTTTTCTCTCCTGGCTGCTCGTGCTGCCATTTATCCTTCAGCTCTACCTAATAGGCGGCACCACAGTGCTGCATACCGCAGGCTGGACGCTCACCAACTACTTACCGGATACGCCCGCATTTATATTGGCGCTCAGCCTGTGTATGGTCTGTTTCTATTACGCTTGCACCGGCTTGAGAACGATTGCCATCAGCGCTGGGCTCATGCTTCCCGTCGTGGTCGCGCTCGGTTTTTTTGTCTCGTTTGCCAATAATGACCTGAAAGACATGGAGCTGCTGCGCCCCGTGCTGGAGGATGGCTGGCAGCCCGTCTGGCGCGGCACGCTGTACGCCGTAGGGGGCTTCTCCGAATTGATCCTCCTCTTTGGGCTACAGCATCGGATCAGAAGGCCTATACGCGGTTGGCAGTTGATTCTTCTTGGTGCACTGCTTGCCTCTATAACACTAGGGCCAGTGATCGGAGCCATTACCGAATTTGGTCCAATTGAGGCCGCCAAGCAGATGGAGTCGCCCTATGAACAGTGGCGTCTCGTCAGACTGGGCTATGATTTGGAGCATGTCGATTTTCTGTCTGTCTTCCAGTGGCTTGCCGGTGCGGTTATACGCATCAGCCTATCAATATTCCTGCTAGCCGAGCTGATGCCCTGGGCAGCGAGCGGCCGTCGCCGCGGACTGCTGGTCGGCGCGATTACACTGAGCTATACACTATTGTCACTTATTCCGTTAGACGCGTATACGTTTTACCTGTATATGTATCGTTACTATATTCCTTACTCCCTGGTAGCAGCGCTGGTGATGACAGCGTGGTATGTGCTGCTCTGCTTGCTTCCAGACAAATCGGAGGTGAAGGCTTCATGATGGCTCATGGGAGTGGTTTGCAAGTAGAGAGAGGCAACGATCGACTGGAAAGATTGTTCCAGCATTGTGCCGATGTCGCTCATCACAGCTATTTCCTGACGGAGCAAGAGTCCTCACACATTATCGTTACCTATAGCGAGGGATTATGCGATACAGCCGAATTCAACCGCGTCATTTTGCCAGAGCTAGAGAAGCTGGAGAAGACGATTGGGCTCAGCAAGCTACAGTCCGAGGGAGTATACGGCTTGCTGCCGCTGAATCCGATACCGGAGGATGCGACGGATGCTCAACTGTCGGAATGGCTGTTTCAGGGCGACCTGCTGCTGCGTATCTGCTGTACTGGTAGCTTGTTCCGCATCGGCCTGTCCAACCGGCCTGGTCGCAATCCAGAGGAATCCAGCACGGAAATTTCGATTAAGGGACCCAAGGACGGCTTTATTGAGGAGCTAATGGTGAACATTGCCCTGATTCGCAAGAGGCTGCGCAGTGAGTCGCTTGCGGTGGAGATGATGACGCTGGGGCGAAGAACCCGCACTAAGACTGCTATCCTGTACATGGAGGACATTATCTCTCCTCCTATAGTGGAAGAGCTCCGCTCCCGTCTGCAACGAATCGATGTGGATGGACTGTATAGCATCAATCAATTGGAAGAATGGCTTGTGGATCAAAAATACTCCCTCTTCCCGCTGCTCGATTTTACGGGGAGACCGGACAAAGTGGTCGCCAGTCTGTTAGCTGGACGATTCATTGTCATATTGGATGGAAACCCGATGGTATTGATCGGGCCCGGCAATCTGTCTCTGCTCATGAAGTCGCCTGAGGATCTGTATTTCAACTTTCAATACATCTCCTTTGCCCGGATGATTCGCCTGCTCAGTCTTATCATTTCGATGCTACTGCCTGGCGCATGGGTAGCACTCTCGTCCTTTCACCCCGATCAACTGCCGTATCGCCTGATGGCGACCGTGGCCTCTGGACGGATCGGCCTGCCATTTACGGGTCAGATCGAGCTGCTTATATTGCTGGTGCTGCTGGAAATTTTTCGCGAGGCTGGCCTGCGGCTTCCTAGCTCCATCGGCCAGACATTGACCGTCGTCGGCGGGTTGATTATCGGGGATGCCTCGATTCGTGCCGGACTGGTGTCCCCGAGCGTAGTCGTTGTGGGCGCCATCACAGCCGTTACGAGCGTAACGCTCGTGAATCAATCTCTTAGCGGAAGTGTCAGCGTGATCCGCTTTTTTCTGTTTTTCATCTCGGCTTTCCTGGGCATGTTCGGCCTGTTGCTAGGTATTTTACTGTTGATCGGGTATTTAAGCACGCTGCGCTCCTTTGGCGTTCCCTATCTGGCTCCGCTTTCCCCATTCTCCCCGGCGGACATCCTCAAGTCGATTGTACGGGTGCCGTGGCGCTGGATGACGAAGCGGCCCGTAACGCTGCATAACCACGATAATGACCATAAGCGCGAGGGGGGCGGAACATGAGAGTCAAGCTTAAGCTGCTATGGGTGTGCCTGCTGTTTCTGCTGCTTGGGGGCTGCTCCAACAGTACCAAATCTATCCAGAATCTTGCCTATGTCACCGCCATCGGACTGGACTATGTCGATGACCAATACATCGCCTATGTACAAGTTCTGAATTTCATGGATGTAGCGAAGACCGAACAAATCGATATTGGCAAAAATGTGCCCGTATGGATCGGCAAGGGGGTTGGACGTACCGTCAACGACTCCATCACCTCCATCTATCCCACCTCACAACTACGGCTGTTCTGGGGTCATGTTAAATCCATCGTATGCAGCGAACGTCTCCTGAAGAACGGGACCATACTTCACGAAGCCTACGAGGCGATCAATCGTTATCATGAGGTACGGTACAATGTAATTGTGTACGGTACGAAGCAGCCGATTCCGCGGATTTTCTCGCAAAAGGCGCTATTGAACATGTCGGCATTGGACTCTCTGCTGGATCGGCCGGAGGAAAGCTACAATCAGCTATCTCGCCTCAAGCCGCAATATGGCTTCAAATTAATTGCTGAGCTGAATGAGCCCGCCCGTACTGCAATGCTGCCCTCTATCACGATCCAACAGGGTACTTGGGTGGAGGATACATCGCCCAAGTCCATGTTTCTTGTGGAGGGCGCCTCCATGTTCGCCGGGCAGCAATGGAAGGGCTGGTACTCCGCCGAGCAATTGAAAGGCGCCCGTTGGCTGCAGCACAGCACCAAGCGAGTGATCATCAACGTACCGGATCATGGCAAGCCTCATGCAACGCTAGTGCTTACAATGCCCTCACACAAGATCAAGCCGGTGCTGGACAATGGCGAGGTGCGTTTTGATATTGAGGTGCAAGCTCATGGTTTTGTCGACCAATTAATTACTAACCTCACACGCCGCGAGCTGGAGGCCGAGGCCGAGGCGGCAGTTGAGCAGCAGATCCGCTTCACTTTCCAGCAAGGACTGCCGCATCAGACGGATACACTCAACCTGCTCTACTCGTTATACAAAAAACATCCACAGCAATGGGAACAGCTCCAAGAAAGCGGCAAGCTGGCGCTGAGTGAGCAGATGATCCGCGAGGTGAAGGTTAAGGTCAAGTTAATTCATAGCGGCAAATATAAAGGGAGAACCCGATGAGCATGATCTTACTCCACGGGTACTCCCTTTATATTCATACAATCAAGCTTATTCAATATCAAAATCGAAATAAGTGCGCGGGAACGGCTCATTGTTTAACGTATAATGCCACCATTCCTTACTGTATGCCCGAAACCCGGCACGCTCCATCGCCTGCTTCAAGCGATGGCGATGCTCTGTCTGCTCCTTGCTGATCCGCTTGGTTCCATGATGAGAGATTTCACCGAGGTAATCATACGGACTCCCCATATCGATCTCCTCGCCCGTCTCTCTGTCTACCAGTGTCAGATCAATGGTACTTCCCCGGGAATGCGCCGAACGGCTAGACAGATAGCCCTGCTTGAATAACTCGGGCTTGTCCAGCTCCGGGTAATAGTGCTCCTTCATCTTCAAATCTGCTTCATCCTTCGACCAGGCTATGAAATGCTTGACCGCCTTGGCTGGACGATAGGCATCATACACCTTGAGCGCATACCCCTGCTTGGCGAGCTGCTCGCTCGCCTGTCCCAGCGCCTGAGCAGCTTCTTGTGTCATCACTGCAAACGGCGCGTTATAGCCATCGATGCGCGTGCCGACAAAGTTATTGCTGCCGTAATAGCGCAGCTCATACTGTACCGTGGGTGCCGCTTCATCGAGATAGACAAAGCCATCTGCCAGTTGCCGCTTTTTCTCTTCTATAGTCGGGCCGACGCGGATCGCAAGGACAGACCCCGATTGAAGACCCGCTGCCCCCGCCTTGCGAACCAACTCGCCTGCACGCAGCAGAGCAGCTCGCTCCGCCCCCACCGATCCAGCAGCGCTCGTCCCCACAGACAGCGGCATTCCGCCTATCAGCAGAAGGATCGCACATCCTGCCGCCGCCGCAGCCCTTAGCTTCATCGTACCGCTCCCCTTCACAACCTGTCTCTTCAAGCTATATGCCTCTATGTATTGTACCGGATGTCAAGGAAGGAGGGCAAGAATCGGCAGGTACAAACGATCCGAGCTACATACGCTGCAGCCGCAGGGCATTACCGACAACTGTTAGCGAGCTGAGCGCCATCGCTGTGCAGGCCATCCACGGCTCCAGCCAACCGAGCGCTGCGAATGGAATAGCAAGTCCGTTATATACCAGCGCAAAGGTCAGATTCTGATGGATATTAGCCATCGTTCTACGGCTCATGCGGATCGCCTCTGCAACAGCGCGCAGATTGCCCCCCAGCAGGCAAATATCTGCTGCTTCCTTGGACAGATCGGTTCCGCTGGCTAACGCCATCCCGACATCCGATGCGGCTAGCGCAGGCGCATCATTCATGCCGTCGCCAACCATCAGCACCCGCTCGCCTTGACGCTGAAGCTCCCGCACGATCTCCAGCTTCCCGCCTGGCAGCGCCTCCGCATAAGAGTGGGCAACCCCTGCTTCCTCCGCAATCCGCTTCGCCGTTCGGGCATGATCGCCAGTTATGAGCGCAGTCGTAAGTCCCAGCTTGGCTATCTCTGCTATGCCCTCCTTGGCCGAGAGACGGAGCACATCCCGCACCGCCAGTACGGCAGACAATTGACCATCTAAGACCATGTACAATACCGTGTGACCTTCTGCCTCCAGACGCTGCGCAACATGCGGCTTCACGATGTCCGCCTTCCTGCGCTCATGGCCGTCATGCTCGCGCATCATTCTCCAGGAGCCAATGCTAATGCGAGTATCGCCTACTATCGCCTCAATGCCGTATCCAGGCACAGCCTTAAAGCCGCGGACAGGCCGTTTGCTCCCCCCATGGGCAGCGGCTGCCTGCACGATAGCCCTTGCGAGCGGATGCTCGGAATGGCGCTCGGCAGCCGCTGCCAGCTCTAGCAGTTCTCGCTCGTCCCTTCCTGCATTCAGACTGTACAAGCCTGTCAATACAGGGCGCCCCTCTGTCAGTGTCCCCGTCTTATCCAGCAGCACGGTCGTCACGCGATGCAGCGCTTCGATCATTCGCCCCTCCTTATACAGAATACCCTTCTGAGCCGCGCGACCCGAGCCGACCAGCACGGAGATCGGCGTAGCCAGTCCGATCGCGCACGGGCAGGCCACAACCAGCACACTGATCATCCGCTCCATCGCCACGGCCGTATTGCCCGGCTCGATGAGCATGATCCAGAACAGGAACGTGACTCCAGCGAGCGCACAGAGCAGCGGCACGAACATCTCAGCCAGTTCATCTGCTCGGCGTTGAATAGGCGGCTTGGAGCCCTGCGCCGTCTCCAGCAGTCCGATGAGCTGTGCAACAGAAGACTCGCTGCCCGCTCTGGCTGCCTCGATCCGTAGCCGCCCCTCCTGATTGATCGTCCCGGCGATGACCAGGTCGCCGGGGCTCTTCGCAACAGGAACCGCCTCCCCCGTCATCATCGCTTCATCGACACTGGATACTCCCTCCAGCACGATGCCATCTACTGGGATACTTCCTCCTGGACGCACCTCCAGCCGATCTCCCGGCAGCAGCTCGCAGTGCGCAACGGACAGCCTTCGCCCGCCCCGCTCCGCCTCCACCTTGTGCTGCTGCAACTGATGCAGCCTGGAGATTGCACTCATAGACCGCTGCCGGACGGAGGATTCCAGCAGTCTGCCAAGCAGCACAATTGTAATAATGATGCTGCTCGTCTCCAGATACAATTGTGGCTCCGAACCCGGATCGATAAACTGCCGGATCATCTGGTATAGGCTGTAGAAATAAGCGCTGGAGGTTCCAAGAACGATCAGCACATCCATATTGGCGCCGCCATGGCGCAGCGCTCTCCATGCAGCCGCATAGAAGGGCCAGCCAATTATGAATTGCACGGGTGTTGCCAGTGCAAGCTGTACCCACGGCTCCATGAACAGCGGGGGCAGGGAAAGCGGGAAGCCAGGCACGGCATGATGAAGCATAAGCAGCATTAAGGGAAAAGTCAGCAGCAGCGACAGCCAGAACCTCGTCAAGGATGCTGTGCGAGACGGGGCGGACGAGTCGGCAAGAGGCGGGCGCACAGGCTGGACGCCGAACCCTAGCTGACGCACCCTCTGCTCGAGCTGGCCGTAGTGAAGCTCGCCTTGGCTTCCCCCTACTGCCGCCCGTCCGGTAGCCAGATTGACATGTACCTCCTCCACGCCTTCTTCTCGCCGCAGCACCTTCTCGATTCGGGTCGCGCATGCCCCGCAGGTCATGCCCGTAACTGTGAATGTATGCCACTCGCGCTGCATTTTCACGCTTCATCCCTCCTGCCGATCATTGTCCGTTTCACTACGTCTCCCTGCCCGCAGCATCTGGTCCATTGCTCTATCCTATGCATGTCCCCGGCAATATAGAAAAGGGATGGGGCTCGCATTATGCAAGTCCCATCCCTTCGGTTCTATAGGTCTCTTCATACCGCCATACGACCGGACACGTGCTGCTGCGGCTGCTCTCATACCGAAGCGCGCCAGGCTATACCGCCTCAGACTCTTCAGCGAACTGGCTATGATGCAGCTCCGCGTAGAAGCCCTGCTGCTGCAATAGCTGATGATGGGTGCCCTGCTCGATGATTTGTCCCTGATTCATGACGAGGATGAGATCCGCATCCTTAATCGTGGACAACCGATGCGCAATGACAAAGCTGGTTCGACCTTGCATCATCTCTTGCATCGCCTTCTGAATATTCATCTCGGTCCGAGTATCGACACTGCTGGTCGCTTCGTCCAGAATGAGAATCTGTGGCTCCGAGATGATCGCGCGGGCGATCGTCAGCAGTTGCCGCTGTCCCTGCGAGATGTTCGAGGCATCCTCAGTCAGCACCGTGTCATAGCCATCAGGAAGGGTGCGGATGAAATCATCGGCATACGCTCTCTTCGCCGCCCGCACGACCTCTTGCTCCGTTGCGCCCTCCTTGCCGTAGGCAATATTGTCGCGGATTGTGCCGTTAAACAACCACGTATCCTGAATAACCATCGCAAATCGGCTGCGCACCTGCTCACGGCTCAGCTCCTGGTAGTCTACACCCCCGAGCTGCAGCAAGCCGCCGTTCAGTTCATAGAAGCGCATCAACAGATTGATCATGGTCGTCTTGCCTGCGCCTGTTGGTCCGACAATAGCGATCTTTTGTCCTGCCTCCACCTCGATGTTCAAGCCTTGAATAATAGGCTTATCCGCATCATAGCCGAAGCTGGCATCACGGAAGGCGATGGTGCCGGATAAGCGCTCAACATCAACGTGATTCGGCTGCTGCTGCAGCTCCTCCTCCTCATCCAGTACAGCAAATACACGCTCAGCAGAGGCCAGCGCCGATTGAATCATATTGGCAATGCTGGCCGCCTGCACCATCGGCTGGTTCAATTGCTGTGTGTATTGGATGAAGGCCTGCACATCCCCGATACGGATATTGCCACTGAGCACGAGCAGCCCGCCAGCGATACTGACCAACACATAACCGATATTGCCAATAAACATCATGATCGGCATCATCAGACCCGATAAAAACTGCGCCTTCCAGCCGGTCTGGAACAGACGTTCATTTAACTCATCAAACGTTGCAATCGCCTGATCCTCGTAATTATAGGCCTTGACAATCTGATGCCCTCCGTACATCTCCTCGATGTGTCCGTTCACTTGACCGAGTCCCATCTGCTGATTCTTGAAATGCTTCTGGGATCGTGTCCCGATGAAGCGAATGACCAGAGCACTCAGGGGCAGTGTGACAAACACGACCAGCATCAGCCATGGGCTAATATACAGCATCATGACGATAATGCCGACAATCGACAGGACGGAGGTTATGATCTGCATCAGCGCCTGCTGAAGCGAGTTATTAATGTTATCAATGTCGTTGACCGCGCGACTCAGTACATCGCCATGCGGGTGCTTGTCATAGTAACGAAGCGGCAGACGCGTCAGCTTGTCATTGACCTGCCTGCGCATATCGGCAATGGTGCGCTGCGACACGCCCGCCATCATATATTGCTGCAGGAACGTAAAGAACGCAGAGGCTGTGTATAAGACAACAAGCCCCAGCAGCAACTTGCCGAGCAACGAGAAGTCCACGCCGATCCCCTTGCTGAAGCTGTCATACAAGGAGGTCGTAGCATCTCCAAGCAGCTTGGGGCTAATCACATTGAACAGTGTACCGATCAGCGCCATGCATGCGATCGATATGAGCCGAACACGATGCGGCTTGAGATAGCTTATGAGACGCAGCAGCGTTCTCTTGAATTCCTTGGGACGCCCTCCCGCCATCGCCATTCCCGGCCCGCGTCCCGGGCCACCATGGTTGCTCATGCACTCTCACCTTCTGTCTGTTGGGAGTCTATAATTTCCTGATAGATCGGGTTGCTTGCAGCCAATTCATCATGCGTTCCGATACCCGCGATTCGACCCTCATCCAGCACGATAATCTGATCAGCATCCTGGACACTACTCACCCGCTGGGCGACGATAATCATCGTAGCGTTCGCTGTCTCCTTGCGCAGCGCCGCCCGCAGCCGGGCATCCGTCTTGTAATCAAGCGCGGAGAAGCTGTCATCGAACAGATAGATCAACGGCTGTTTCGCCAGTGCCCGCGCAATGGACAGCCGCTGTTTTTGCCCGCCCGATAGATTACCCCCGCCCTGGTCCAGGGAGGCCAGCATCCCCTCGTCGCGTGAACGGACAAAATCCGTCGCCTGCGCAATATCCAGAGCGTCAGCTACTCGCTGCTCCTCTATATCGCCGTTGCCAAAGCGGATATTGTCCGCAATCGTGCCGCGGAACAATGCTGCCTTCTGGGGCACGTAGCCAATGTTCTCCCGCAGTTCTCGCTGCGTCCGTTCGCGTACATCGACGCCATCCACAAGAATGCTGCCAGACTCCGCGTCGTAAAACCTTGGGATCAGTTGAAGCAGCGTTGTCTTTCCAGAGCCAGTACTGCCGATGATCGCCGTCGTTTGCCCTGGCCGGGCAACGAACGACACGTTCTCGATGGCTGCCTTTTCCGCTCCGGCATAACGATAGGTTACGTTACGGAACTCGACCTGACCCGATTGGGACGGGACCTCCACCGGCTTGCTGCTATCGCGAATCGATGAAGTCAGCTCCAGCACTTCGTTGATCCGTTGAGCCGAGGCTTGCGCGCGTGGAATCATTATGAAGGCCATGGACAGCATAATGAGCGACATGAGGATCATCATCGCATATTGCAAGAACGCCATCATATTGCCGATCTGCATCGCGCCTTCATCGATTCGCATCCCGCCAAACCAGACGATAGCGACATTCGTAAAATTCATGACGATCATCATAACTGGAAACAGGAAGGCCATGATTCGGTTTACCTTAATGCCCGTGTCGCGAAAATCCTCATTGGCTGTATTGAATCGTTTCTGCTCATATCCTGTCCGATTGAATGCACGGATGACGCGCACCCCGGTGAGCGATTCGCGCAGCAGCAGATTCAGTCTGTCCGTTTTCTTCTGTAGCGATCGAAACAACGGGATGGCCTTGCTCATAATCAGCAGGATCAGCCCCGCCAGCAGCGGCAGCGAGGCCACGAAGATAAGCGATAGCTTCGCGTCACGCGAGACCGCCAAAATAATGCCGCCAATCAGCATTATCGGCGCCCGTGTCATCATGCCAAGCATCATATTCGTCACATCCTGCACCTGCCGCACATCATTGGTGGTACGTGTGATAAGTGAAGCGGTGCCGAAACGGTCAAATTCCTGGAGCGACAAGCCCTGGATATGCACAAACAGACGGCGGCGCAGATCGCGGCCAAAGCTGGCCGAAACCTTCGTCGTCAAATAAGCGACCCCAATCGTCAGCCCTACTGCCAACAAAGAGCACACGAGCATCCATATCCCTGTCTGTATAATAAATCCCATATCGTTCTGAACGATACCTACATCAACCAGACTGGCCATTAGCGTAGGCAAATACAGCTCCAGCAGAATACCGATCAGCATGCCTGCCAGTGCAAGCATGATCCATGCCCGGTAGGGCTTCAACTGCCTTAACAATCCAATCATGCTTTTCCTCCTATTCCCCGCTCCCAAGTTTTTCGTCAAAATAATCGAACGTCTCATGTAGAAGCCGTGTCAATGTCCTGCAGTCCTCCTCGCCGAGCCGTTCGCTCAGGCCGACCATGACTTGATGCATATGCTGCAAAATAGCGGTCGCTTCATCCTCGCCTTCGGGCGTTAGCCGCACGAGCACAATTCTGCGGTCGCTCTCCTCCCGGACACGGACAATCAGCCCGGCCGACTCTAGCTTATTAAGCAACTGCGTAACAAATGGCGAGGTCACCCTCAGCGCCCGACTAAGCTCCACTACCCTGACACCTGAAGTGCCGGCATCCTTCAGCAGCATCAGCAGTCGCCTCTCCTGCAGCTTACGATTGCCAGCGTGAGCCTGCTGCTTCAGATTGCGCATTCTGTGAAAGACGGCGATTAAATCATCGATAACAGACACATTCATTGTCGCTTTATCCCCTCCTCTAATCAGATAGATAAGTTAGTTATTTATCTATTATAGTGCGCTTCTATTCCCGAAGCAATTCCACCTCATCTTGCATAAAAAGAGCGGCAATGCCGCAGGCTAAGCAGAACCATGACTTTCCACATCCAGCAGGAGCTGCTAGAACAGTAAGGAGGTCCGCTACCGATGAACAACGACCAACATAGCAGCATGGATACGAACGAAGCCCAGCTCAAGCTGCAAGAGCGTATCGAGCTTATGAAGCAAGAGCTAGGCAACAGCTCGGACTTATTCTTTCGCCATTGCCAGCTTGGCAGGCTGCGAACTGCTGCCACCATCATGTGGATTAACGGGATTGTAAGCGCCGCTGATTTGAACAATAATGTGATCTCTCCGCTTCTGGATACAAAGTCGATGGACATCCATCCAAGTAATGAGCAAGCAGTCACGTTATTGAGCACCACCATTATTACAGCAGCCGAATCGACCGTTATCCATTCGATCCAGCAAGCCATACCGAAGCTGCTTAACGGCTGGACGGTTGTGATGCTGGACGGGTTTGACGTATTCATTGCCGTGAACACGCAGGGGTATGAGACGCGCAGCATCGAAGAGCCGGCCTCGGCTGGTGTAATCCGTGGTCCGCGCGATGGCTTTGTCGAATCTCTTACGGTTAATATCTCGCTCATACGCCGCCGGATCAAAAGCTCCATGATGCGTGTCGAGAGCAAGAAGGTCGGAGAAGTATCACATACTGAAGTCGCACTGCTCTATGTGGAGGGAAGGGTTCACCAGTCAACTCTGGATGAGGTGCGCCGCCGCCTGGAGAATATCTCGATCGATGCTGTGTTGGAGTCGCATTACATAGAGGAGATTATCAAGGATAACCCATGGTCATTGTTTCCAACTGTCTATAACACTGAGCGCCCGGATGATGTAGCCGGGCTGATCCTGGAAGGTCAAGTCGCTATCTTAGTTGATGGCACTCCATTTGCTCTCGTACTGCCCTGCACGCTGTTCCATCTGCTGAAGACGCCTGAGGATCTGTATCTCGCTTATCCGATCGCAACCTTCATCCGCTGGATACGTTTTGTCGGCTTTTTTGTCACACTGCTGTTTCCCTCCTTGTATGTTGGCGTGTTGACCTTTCACCCTGAGATGCTGCCGCCGCAGTTGCTCAGCAGCATTTTGTCCGCCCGTGACGGCGTGCCCTTCCCGATACTCATGGAGGCCGTCCTTATGGAGCTCACGTTTGAGGGGCTGCGG